>Ga0181525_10000091_pt1 | contig 80739 bp, 76 predicted proteins | sample PEATcosm2014_Bin_48_FD_121100 | JGI IMG/M metagenome (GOLD analysis project Ga0181525, IMG submission 121100) | Peatland microbial communities from MTU Mesocosm Facility, Houghton, MI, USA - PEATcosm2014_Bin06_10_metaG | ecosystem: Environmental > Terrestrial > Soil > Wetlands > Peat | place...
CGACGTCCGAATTACCGGTAGAGTCGGTAAAGGTCACCGTGCCGCTGTAGTCATTTTCAAGACCAGATACGGTGAAGATGACGTTGGCGGGGTTCGCAGCATTGACCGATAGAGCAGGATTCACACTGTTGCCGGCATCGAGGGACACCCTCTCGCCGGTCCCAGTCGTGCCGCTATCCGCGGGATTAGCCGCTACTAGCGACGAGGTGATTGCCCCGTCCGTCAGAGCCCCGTAGCCACCAACATATGCCACGTCCGGTTGACGGGTCGCGTCGGGAGAAGTCAACGCCTCACCGGCCTCGAACGCAGAGTCCGTGAAAGCTGCGGCAGCCAAGTCGGCGGCGTAGAACATACGTTCAGCCTTGTCGTCGACCGACAAGCTCGGCGCGCCGATCATGGACGACGTGATCGCGAAGGCGGCTAACAGCGGCATGTCGACCTCCTCTGCATTCACCGTCACGCTGAACAGGGACGAAGTTGTGCTGACATTTCCCGCTGCGTCGGCGGCCGTCGCTGTGCCCGCACTAGCAACATCGCCCACGTGCAAGAACGCTTTGGTCATCGGTCCGTTGAGCACAATGGCCTCATTATTCGAACTTAAATTTGCACTCGATCATGGATACGGGCGGCCTTCTGTCGTAGGCCAACGACAAGTTGCTGAATTGCAAAAGGCGGCAGTTCCCACGTGCCAATCACAGCTGTAGCCCGAAAACAAAAATGATCATGAGTGAACCCCTTCAGCTTCCAATGTCGCGAGTTTCAACCCAGGCTCTCGTGACCCCCGAAAGCGCAGCCGTTCGCCACGCCGAGAGCACAGTGCTCTAACGTGACAACGCCGCACGGAAGATCGGCAATGGCTACCGATCCCAACTTGCTGCATCTCTCAAGAAATCCCCCTTCGGACTTTGCCGATTAGCAGCATCAGCTGCGCCCCGTTCTCAACCATCCCATCCGAAACTATGGTTAACGATCAGTCGAGTCTTTTTTTAGGCGGTAATGCGATACTTTCAGACCGCAATCCGTGTGACAACATTTCGATGCACCAAGATGCCGGCGCTACCAAGCAGCATCACTACGCGCGGCATTTGCCCCAATTTTGCCGTAATCGGCGGCGGCGATACCACAATCAGTGGTAGCAGTTTACATCGGGCTCGTGGCTAAGCGACGGAGCCGTAACGCATTTCCCGTGGCTTCGCAATTAACCCCAATTTCCTCGATCAGGCGGAGTCCAAGATCGGGATCAGTTGTCCAGTCGCCGCCAGAAGTGGAGCGTCTATCGAAGCTATTGGTCTAGTCTCGCAAAATGCAAGCGATCGCGGCGCATCTCGACACGCACCTCGATGCGGCCAAGAACGACGGGAGTGACATCGTTTAGAGGTGACCTTGCGAGGAGCCGTAGTATCGGCTTTCGGGCCTGCCTACAAAGCTTCCGTGACCTAGTGTCCAGGCTAGCGCCAACAACTCTGCTGAAAGCATGAGTGTTGTTCGGGGCAAGCGTATCGAGGGGCGCCCTACAGCCATATCGCTCAGCTTCGCGGTCCGGATTGGCGCGGACGACATTACAGTCTAGTCACGGTCTTTTATGGTCTAGTGCGATATCACGCTGCGTTCGTTCGGCGACATCATTGTCAAGATTGTCAAACCAAAACCGCCCGTCGTCGATGAGCGTGCGACACCAGTCAGCGCTAACTTCGTCTTGAAGACTAGTGCTGCGCCCGCGTGTTCCCCTTTTCATGGTTACCCCGATTCTTGGTGCGGCGTGCCTACTAACGTTATAGCAAGCCCCGCCTATCGCCCCGCGCAGGCTTCCGGGGTCAAGTCTTGGCTTGTTCGCGAGTATCGGCTTATAACGATTCCGCAAATTGAAACCTCGTTCGTGTCGAGAAGTGGCATCTTTGGGCAAGTTTGCCCCTTGAGGACATAGGCGATGTCTGCTGAAAGGATCACATTTGCTCCCGCTCGGCGACAAGCACCCCGATCGCGCCTCAAAAACAGTCGAGCTAGCGTTGAACGCTCCAAACCTTGGTCTCAATGGCTAATCCTCATAGGCATATTTCTCCCTAGGACACTGTCAGTCTATGCTGGCAACCTAATGTTTTCTCCTGGACGTGTTGTAATAAGCTTGGCACTCATTCCAGCTACAATAAAACTGGCTTCTGACTTCTCCCGACAACGCCACCGAGTGGTCGCAACCGACCTCTTCATGATTGCGACGTCGGTTTGGATGTTCGTATCAGTAGTGTTTCAAAGTAACGGTACTAGCGCGTCGTCGCTAGTGGTTTCGGCTGGCTCCGAGGTTCTCGAATTTTTTGGAGCCTATTTGCTTGCACGCGCTTATTTTAATAGCCGCCTGGCACTGATTCAGTTCATACGAGTATTTAAGATCGTCACACTCATCTTAATTGCGTTTGCCGTGCTCGATGTCCTATCCGGCCGCTACCTTGTGTACGAGACAACCGCCCAGATCTTCGGCGTTCCAGTTCACCCTGCCATGGATAGATCAGGCTTTTTTAGAGCCCAATCAACGCTAGATCATCCAATCCTATACGGAGCATTTTGCACGATAGCGGGAACTTTGTTTTTGTATTCTGAAGCCAACCCCCTTCGTCAAATCCTATACGGCGGCATCTGCTTCTTTGGGGTATTGCTGTCAGTTTCCTCTGGCCCGATTTTAGCCTTCGGCGTAATGATTGGATGTTTTTGCTACGATAGAATCATGAAAATGTATCGTTGGCGATGGAAGCTATTGTTAGCAGCACTCGGAGGTTTGCTTTGTAGTGCCTTTTTCGTTTCCAATTCCCCCGTGGGCTGGCTAATCACTCATCTAACTTTCGATCCCGAGAATGGCTATTTTCGCTTGGCAACTTGGTATGCTGCATTTGACCAAATCGCCTCATCACCGATGTTCGGCCTATTTCGGGAAAAAACCGGAAACGAATTTTTGGATCTCAGCGTCGATTGCGTTTGGCTCGTGAGTGCGATCCAATATGGCTTACCTATGGGAGTCTTTTTATTTCTGGCTAACGTCAGTTCATTCCTGCCTCCAGGATCGAAAGCGAAAATAGCGCCGGACGATGATCCCTACTTGAAGCGTATGCGAACCGGACTTACCATGGCGCTGTCGATGTTTATGTTTATTGGCCTGACTGTTGATTATTGGAATTCGATGTGGATGTTTTGGGGGCTATGCATCGGTATACGAGCATCACTTTGGGAACGTTATATTCTGTCAACGAAACGTGAAGTTCGCGCAGTTCGGCGCATTTCGAGTTTTGCTAAGTAACCTGCTCTCCAGAGTCTTATTGGAACATTGGAGCTCGGCCGAACCGCATTGCAGCGGCGCCATACAGGGCAAACATCATACGTTGTGCTAGGCGCCTAACATTCTAAGCATTTTCGTGGCGGACGAGCGTAACTGAGGATCAGTTCTTAGCAAGACGGCCAGCCCAAGAATTCCCCCAGCAAATACTTCAACGCCTAGCGCAATTATTGGTTTGGTGCCTAAAGGCATTAAATGACCGGCAAACGCTACAGATGCCACTACGACGATGGAAGAGAGGATTGATGGTACAACCGACATAACAAGGTCATGAAGGGAAAGGGCGGCTAATTTCAACAATAAGAATAGGAAAATTGGAGTTACAATAAGTCCCATCACAATGACTCGCGCGCTGGCGATGCTCAAGACTTGTGCCTGAACAGAACTATCTCGAAATAGAAGGCCAGCAGCTACCACGAGAATAAGTCCCGCGATTGTTCGTGCCCATTCAAGCACTGCAACCTGACGCGTTCGTCCACAAGCCTGCATCAATGGAACGGTAAAGCAAGTAAGAACGATTGCTAGTCCAAATCCACACAACACCTTCAGGGCATCGGATGCAGGAATCCAATTTGGACCTATTGTGGCCATGAGCGGGTCACTTGTTGCCGCGAGGCCAGCAAGTGTCGGCAATGACACGCTTGCGCTCATCTGAACGCACATAAGAACGCTCTTGCGCAACTCATCTGGTTTATCTTGCAGACGCGAAAACTGAGGAAACGAAGCACTTTGTATTGAAGCCACAACCATCGTAGTGACAGTTCCCGTAATTCGATCCGCGACTTTATACAATCCGACCGCGGCAGGCCCGAAAAGGATGCCAAGTACTAGCGAACCCGCTTGCGCGTCAAAGAAAAGGGCAAGTTGTGCTGCAAAATTGCCTAGAGAAAATCCCATGAGGTCATTAAGGCGTGGCCATGAAAAACTAAAGCTCGGCCTCCACGAACTCATTTTCCAGAGCAGAATGAGCGCGATAGCTTCTGCCAGGAGGCGTTGATACACCAGTGACCAAAGTCCCCATCCTGCGTAGGCCATCAAAATACCAACAATCCCGCTAAGAAGCACCGAAAAATTCGTGCGGATGGAGAGACTTCGAAAATTCATCTCCCGCATTAGGATGGCAGTCTGAACGAGCGTCAAAGCTCGTATGACGATAGACAAACTTAATACGGAGCTGACGATTTCGAGCTCAGGAGTGCCATTCAGAACTGCCCAAGCATGACTAAGCGAGAAACCGAGTATCACAAGACCGAAGCTCAATACCAAGTTGGCTACAAATACAGCATCCAAATGTCCGTGCTCGAGATTTTTTCTTTGAATAAGTGCTGAAGCAAAACCCTGGTCCAGGAACATCGCAAGAAAAGCAACATAGATCATTGCCATCGACACAATGCCGAAGTCTCGCGGCCCTAGCAGGCTCGCCAGAATAACAAAGAAGAGTGCTGAAAAGGCCTTTTCACCCCAATTTGCTGTATAAGCCCATATTATCGCTTTCAAGAACGACTGCTCTTCTAACATTCATGAGTTTCCTTTCTGCAATTGAGGTTATGCAAATCTCGTAAATTTTCTGCCCAATTTTCATGTACCAGAATTCAATTGTAACAGTCTCGCCGATGGGCTTTGGTCTGAGACCTCAAGGGTGGATCGCTTTTGGCTAGAATTTTCCGCAGCGATTCCGCGGCTGCGACAAGCGGAGAGCGATGATGGCATCGAGCGTTTAGGAAGCCCAGAAGGTGGTGTCCAGAATCTTTCACACATTTGTTCAGGACGGCTCCGGTTTCAGATGGCTGCTGCGCGTAGATCGGTTCATAATCATGTAGCGCTTGCTCAATCTGTGTCGGCGATGTACCGCGGCCTTGCCGCAGCCAAATCGAGACATGACTGATGGAGGGCTGGAGCAAGTACTATAACGCATGGGGCGATCGGCCAGAAGACGCCGCATGCTGCTCAATCACGATGGCGCTGGCAGCCCCATGGTGATCAAGCTGGAAAACTCTACTTTCCAGCGATCCAAAGATGGCTCTTGGAGCACGGGCCGCAACTTTCTACCCTCGAGCGATTCCTGGGTGACCACCTCTCCCATCATTTTGATGGGTTCTCGCAGGCTGACGGTCAAATCGGATCTGCACAAGTTATTGAGCCAATATTAGAACCTCCGCAGCCAAAAAGGCCTCGGCAAACCCGGGTATCAAGTGGCCGGAGTTTTCAATTCTGGGAGGGAACTCCGCGATCGTTCTTACAATTCGAAGTCCCGAGTTTCTACACCAATTGCGTACTGCGTGCCTCGAAGTTACAGTCACGCCAGTGCGGTCGTAGTCTCGCCAATCCCAAATTCTTTGAACTGCGCGAATTCTTCGCCAGATCTCCCTATAGCACAGCATATTCGTTGTTTGAATTATAGTAACCGAGTGGTTTGACGCGATATCAGCAAACAGGGAAAGTGCCTGTACGGGATCTCGGAGTAGGTGGAGGACGTTTAAATACAAAAGACAGTCAAATCGTTCTGCGCTTAATATCGCGCGCGCTCTCGCAAAGTCGCTAGGCACCATTTCTACGCCTTTTGCGGCGGCGTTGCCACAAATCACCGCATCCAAAGGCACAGCAACCACCCTCATCCCCCTTTCCACAAGCGCAATCTCCGTGGCGCCCCAGCCACATCCGATCGACAGGACACTGCGCGTTCCCTTTGGAACGGCCGATATAACGACCTCATTACATGGTTCATAATAACTCTTCGAATAGAGCTGGCGTTTCAGCCGCGTTTCGCTCCTCAATAATGTAGCGGCGTCACAATTATTCGTGCTGATTTTCATCAATGCCGAGATTTGCATTCGCAATTCGGCATCCCGAATACCGAGTTTCTGTACGTATTTGTTTGAGAGATGCCAGACGGTGAAGTCCTCCAGATGTGAAACTGGGATTAGTTTTACGAAACCGCACTGCGTATATGGATCCGTTGCAGCGGTACAAAGAAGGTCATACGTCCACTCGTGCGGCTCGACCAAGAATCCTCCGGACTGAATGGCGCTTCTGAGCTGGTCTCGCGTTAGCATGTAGCAAGCTGCATGCTCATTGGTGAAGCGCGCTAGCGTATATTTACCTCTCACTCGCACCGAGGCCGGATCCCAGTGAAAGTGGTCGTGCACTTCTGGATAATTTACGATATCGTTTGGCCCCTTCTCTATACGAAGAAATCCAGCGATCTCGCCATCGCGCAAATGCTTTGACACTTCCAAGAATGCCCGTATGTTTACTTCCGTTATCAACATGTCATCTTCGGAATAGATGAACACGTCGTATTTTTCAATTCTTTCAGCAAATAGCTTCTTATGAACAAAGGGAAGCGACCATGGATTACGGCTGGGCAGGCCAACTTTCAACTCAATGTTTGGCCCGATCGCTTTGTCAGCGTTGGATAGGATCACAATGTCTACATCAAGTCCCATAGAGCGGTATTCGTGGATGAGACGCAATAAATGAGCGTTATTCCCAGTTCCATAACTTGCGACAGCAACGAGAACGCGCAACTGCGCGCTGGAGTCGGAGCTTCCGTGCCGCATTCAAGATTCCTTTTATACGCAGTGTAAGAGCACTAAAAGCTGAACGCGATTCGTTATCACTCTCGATTTAAATGTTCGACATCGCCTTTGAGCGCAGGCACCTATCGGATCGCAATGAGAGATTTTGTCAAACCAAAAAACCTCTCGGAAATGATTTTTGCATCGGGAAATAGGAACTGCAATTGTTGCTTGTCGAGAAGGAGCGCGCTTTGAACGGCTTTCGTTGCTGCTCCGACATCAGGCCGCTTTTGCCAAAATCCGCAGGTTCGTCTCAAAAGGATCCGGTACCGCCAAGACTCCGGCATCCAATGTAGAACAGGGAACCGCGCGTGAGGCTCGATCGGAAACCAAAAGTACGGAGTTTGTACAAAATATCGTGGCGCGAGGCGCCGGATTTCCCTTGCCATCGACGCCATATCGTCCCATCGACCGACGTGCTCGATGACAGAATTCGAATGGATAATGTCGAAGCTAAGATCCTCTATCTCCGCAACGTTACGAGCATCACCAACAAGTACCTTTATGTTCGGAACATTTTGCTGATTAGCCTTCAGATTCAACACACTTACCTCTAGCCGATCCCAATCGAGATCAGCGGCAAACGTTTGCCAATATTCCACTGTTCCGCCCATGTCGAATATGCGGCAGCGAGGTTTCTCAGATAGCACTTGATCTACGATCCGCTTAAAGAGTCGAAATCTTCGAAAGCGGAACCGATTGTCGAGGCTGTTCGGCTGAAAAGGGGGCGCACGTTCCATAGGTCGGGGTCTCGCGAATGGGGATTATTGGTTAGTGCCGTGGCCTGCCGTACAATATGGCATGGCAGTATATACGCGTTTAAAAGCGCGACAAAATACTGAAAAAATCAAAACCGCAATGTAGCTAGGTTTCGGGTGTCACAGGCGAGCCCTTACCGAATTTCTAAGACCCACGGACATGGACGCGGCGACCGCCCTTGCGATCATCATGGGATCTCTGGTTTCACGAAAGCCCCTTAGATAGGTCACAATGGAATTTTTTCGAGCACCAGAATGCAAATAATAATGACCCAAATTCCTACAATGATTCGAAATACCCCGATTTATGGCTCGTAACGCCTCATGGTCATTTAAAACTGTTGCCTTTTCTTTTATAAATACCTCAAGTAAGAACAGTTTATCTTGTTCGAAAAAGAGCTGGTGAGTGGCGTCTCGCGTTCTCCGTTGAACGACGAGCGGCGAATCAATGTATCCAAAAGAAGTCGAGCGCGAAAACCGAAGCAGTAGATCCCAATCTGTCCCTGACGGCCACGTTTCATCAAACCCCCCCAACCTTTCGAACAACTCCCTTCTTGCAACCAGTGCACTTGGCTTTATAGGAATTTCTTCAAGAAGACAAAGATACACGTCACGCGCAGCAAAAACATATTCTTTCCCCTTCTGGTTGACGTCCAAATGCTTGGAAAAAGACTTCACTTGAGAAATTAGCGACTTGATATGCAAATTTTCACCGCGGATTTCTGTATCGGTAAATGAAGCTCCTATCTGTGGAAACCTTGAGAGGAAGTTAGTTTGTCTTTCGAGGTAGTCTGCCTTCCATAGATCGTCAGAGTCCAGGAACGCCACTAATTGCCCTGTAGCCGCTGATACTCCGGTATTGCAGGCTGCGCTGTAGCGCCGATTTTCTTCGTGCCGTATGTAGCGGATGCTGTCACTTGCAAAGCTTTTAACGATTTTGAAAGTGTTATCCGTAGAGCAATCGTCGACGACTACAATTTCAAAATCGCGATGGGTTTGATTGAGCACGCTCTCCAACGCTTCATGAAGGATGTAGCCTCGATTATACGTTGGAATGATAACGGAAACTTTCATTACAAATGCCAAAGAACGGCGATCCAATCTAGTTTTGCGTGAGAGTCTTGCCCGTTTGGTGAATAAGACGCTGCTGTCGAGAAGCATTGTCGCCATGCGAGCTACAATGCTATTCACGTAAGCCATAGCACCGTACTGGGGATCTAGCAAAGACCTAGGCGGCGCGTGAGCCGGTCGCCAGAATAAAACGCGTCACCTCATTTTGCAATCATCCAACGAACGCGCCTCTGTACAAATGCCGCATCGCTACGCTCGCCACGCATAATGTATTGTCTGGTGAGATGGTGCTTCAAAAGTCCAAATGTAAGTCGATTAAGGACCTTTGATTTGGGTCCTTGCAATCCAGAGACTAGCCCCATCGTGACATTCAGATTCGCTTCATTGAGAAGCCTTACTGCCGTATCTTCCACAAAGAATTTGACATGCGTTCGATCCAAGATACCTGAATTCTGATAGATGAACCGGCGTTGCAGAAGAAGGGGAAGGGATACACCTAGGTGGGCGACGTTTGGAACTGAAACGATCACTTTACCACCAGTATTAAGTCGTTGAACGATATTTCGCAGCATGTTCGTTGAATCAACAAGGTGCTCGAGAACGTCGAGTAAAAGAACAAGATCATAGGACTTTAGCTTGGCCAAACCTTCTTCAATGCTGCCTATAATCGCTATGTCCGCATTTCGCTTTAGTTGTTCACTCAAATCAGAATTTAGCTCAACACCCGTTGTCTCAGCCTCCGGATAAATAGTCTTTAGCCATTTCAGGGTCCCGCCAGCTCCCGACCCAACCTCAAGTATTTGCGTCGCGCGTTCCGGCAACAGAGGCCCTATCTCGCGTCGAATATGGTGATAGTAGTTCGTCATTGGAACATCGTCGGCGGCCACATATGTATTTCCCTTTTGGAGAGGACGTCTTCCCACAATCAATGCTTTCAGTCGGAATAAATTCCGGAATTGCTTACATAATCTATGTGCGGTCCGATCTCCACTATCCCGGACGTCACACACCTGGTCCCAACCAGCCTAGCTAGTCTGTCGGTAGTCAGCGCTTGACGCGTAGCATCTTTCGCTTAATCGCGCCCCAATTATACGCGCCTCTAATTTTCAAAAAAAATTCAATTTGGCTATCCGACGGTTCGACTTTTATACGGCCTCGCACGAAGCTTGTCGTTTGAACATTGGCGGCGTCTGTAGTAAATACGTGACTGTATCCCGCTGATTTGCACAATCCAATCAGGTGCTGACTATAGTCTCCATACGGGAAGGCGAACAAATTAACCTCACGCTCGACAATATCTTGAAGTTCCTTACGCGACCTCCTGATTTCATCTTCAGCTTGACTTTTGCTTTCTTCAGAAAGGTGAGTGTGAAGAAGCCCATGTGAGCCAATCGCTACAAGAGTCGGTGATAACGCCTTTAACTGTTCAGTCGTCATTACGACTTGTTGGAAAGTTGAAGACTGGTCATCAACGACCCAATTTGGCTCGCGCCCGACCACACGAACCGGAACGAAAATAGTGGAGTGCAATGAGTGACACGCAAGTTCGGGTAGTGCATTCTCAACGACGCTCGCAAATGCATCATCGAAGGTAATGGATACATTTATTTTATCGGATGGCAGCGTGCCTTCAAAATCCGCGGGTATCACATTTGCCGTGGCAGCTAGTGAGTTCATTTGACGAGCGAATTCGAACCTCAAGCTGTTTTGCACTCCGTGGTAATAGAGAATGGTTAGGTGTGGTAAAGGCGGCCGACCCAGAATGGATAGAGCCGCACGCCAAACGACCTGCCCACAATAGTGTGCTAAGCTAATCGCAAGTTTTGTTTTTCGATAAAGCGCTGTCGGGATATTGAAAAATATCGCTCGAAGATGGCCGTCGTATGAATCAGGCGGGGGGCCGGCCTCGCCGCTCCATGCGGCGAGAAATCCTTCGATCGCAATCTTGAAATTTCTTGGAGAACCAGCGAAAAGGTAAAGAAATGCGTATGCAACGGACGCGACACTGACGCTGGCGCAATACCATTTAAAATGCTTCTTGCAAAAAAGTATGCGATTTCGGCTTTCAAGATACACCGCAAGTTCAGATCTAATTTTACGGCTGGCAGATAATTTTCCAATCGTTGTACCGCCTTTATGAGGCACGATCGATTGACTAGCGTAACCCAAGCCGAATTTCTTTGCTCTAATCCCCCAGTCAACGTCCTCAAAATACAGAAAAAAACGATCATCCATCGGACCAATGTGTTCGACGCACTCCCGCGTTACATACATCGAGGCGCCGGACGGACTATCCATGATTGCTTCCACGGCATTTGAATCGCAAGGCGCCCGGAGTGAAGTTTGAAACCCAATAGCCTCCGTACTTCCAGAAACTTTCTTCCACCGCAGAGCTCGGTTGTGGACAAAATCGCTGAGACCTTCAGGTACGATCGTGCTGCTGATCATACCTTTGTTACAAGTAATTGCGCGATCGACCAAATTTGCGAGAGCATCTGGATATGGCTCAGTATCCGGATTAAGGATCCACAATCCATCCCAATCAGCGATGGTTTGTAATCGGTTGAGCCATACGTTTATCGCGCCTGCATATCCCAAGTTCTCCGTTGCGCGAGCAACCCATACCGACGTCGCACGGCCTTTAAGGGATAGACACTTAACTTCTGCAAACTTACCTCCAGCCGAAAATCGTGGTAGGGCCTGATGGCCCGAATGAATGTTGCAAGGTCCGTGTGCAGTTGTCAGCACGTTGTTCAGTTCTTGAAACGCTTCCTTGCCGCCATTTTCGCAAATAAAAATATCAAAGCTCGGCTTTGGCGTGGCTAAAGCAAGCGCGCATAGGCAGTTCAGTACATCCTTGGAATTGTGGAAGCCGACGATTAAGATTGCGACGTGGCAAGGCCTCTCACTCACGAAGAGCTCCGTGTCCTCAAATCCCGCGCCGGCATATCCTGCCAAATTCCACGGGTATCAATCACGGCTAGATGACGTCGTTCGGCTAAGGGAACCATTTTGAATTGATCGTGGTCGACCAGTACAATTGCGACTTCGCAGGTCCGAATTGCCTCGTCAAGTTCGGTGAGTTCGCCACCGTGCTGTGCAATTTTTGTAGGAAGAGAACGGATATTCGGCTCGACAATCTTGATACGAGTGCCGTAACGAACCGCGAGTTGATGGGCCACTTCCAGTGCGGGGCTTTCTCTGAGATCATCGACGTTTGCCTTGAACGCCAAGCCGCAGCACGCAACCTTGGCGTAAGGATGTTCGTCGATAAGTGCGATCGCCCGCTCGACCGTTGATGCGATCTTAGAGTCGTTCACTTCGCGACCTGTCTTTATCAGACGAGCTAGATCCGGCGCCGAGTCGACAATGAACCAAGGGTCTATCGCGATGCAATGGCCGCCCACCCCAGGTCCTGGACGCAAAACGTTGACGCGAGGATGCCGGTTGGCTAGGTCTATGACCTCCCAAACGTTAATTCCGAAACGATCGCAGATTAAGGACAATTCGTTAGCAAATGCGATGTTTGTATCCCGGAATGCATTTTCGGTAAGCTTGACCAACTCGGCTGCCCGCGCAGTCGTGGCGATGCACGCGCCTCGAACAAAAGTCTTGTAAAAGCGCTGCGCTCGTCTGGCGCACGATGGTGTTATACCGCCAATACATCGATCATTATTGACCAATTCGGAAAGGATTCGCCCCGGCAAGACTCTCTCGGGGCAATAAGCGACAGAGATACTCCCGTTAGCCCCGTCAGCTGCTCCCACCGTGAGATCTGGACGATTTCGGGCAATTTTCTTCGCTATCTCTTCTGTCGTCCCGATCGGCGAGGTCGACTCCAAAATGACCAAGTTACCGGGGCGCAACACGCCGGTAATACTGTCAACAGCCGCCATCACGCTTCTCAAGTCGGGACGCTTATCTTCATCGATAGGAGTTGGCACCGCGATGACAAATACGTCTGCCGCTTCAGGCCGTGTTGCCACGGTCAGAGATCCGGTCGACACAACCTTCTGGACAAGCCCCTCAAGATCGGGCTCCGCTATGTGAATAGCGCCCGACGCAACGGTTTTAACGACATCTTCGTTGACGTCGACCCCGATAACCCGCATGCCGCGGCTGGCAACGACGGCCGCCGTGGGCAGACCGATATATCCGAGGCCGATCACGGCAACGTTCTGGAATTCAGGCATCAAGCATAATCCTCGCTATTCGCTCACTGGCATGGCCGTCACCAAATGGGTTGTGGGCGCGCGACATTGCCAAATAGTGGTCGGGCTTGTCGAGCAGCAGAAATGTTTCCGCGACAATCTTGTCACGGTCGGTTCCAACCAGACGTGCCGTACCAGCAAGCACGCCTTCCGGTCGCTCGGTTGTGTCGCGCATAACTAGGACCGGCTTCCCGAGCGAAGGTGCTTCCTCCTGAATGCCACCAGAATCGGTCAAGACGATATGCGCTAATGACAAGAGGCCAACAAAGTCGGCGTACTCCTGTGGAGCTATGATCTCTGCGCGTGGATGTCCGGCCAGCCGAGTTCCCAAGACATCCCGTACATTTGGATTGAGATGCATCGGCAAGATAATCGCCACGTCTTCCCTCTGGAGAATTTGCAGTAGCGCGTCGGCAATTCGGTTCATTCCGTCGCCAAAATTCTCGCGCCGATGCGTGGTCACCAAAATGATACGACGGTTTCCTTGACGCTTTTTGACGTCGTCCCAGCGACAAGCGAGCGCAGGGTTGGTCTCGATCAATTCCTTCGTAGCCAATAATGCGTCGACGATGGTATTGCCGGTCACATGCACCCGGTCACGGGGTACATTTTCCTTTTCCAGCACTTCCGCGGCAAACTTGGTCGGAGCAAAGTGTTGATCCGCAATCGAACCCACAATCTTGCGGTTTACCTCCTCTGGCCAGGGAGCATATATATTGCCGCTGCGAAGGCCTGCCTCAACATGGGACACCGGGATGCGGCGGTAGTACGCGGCGAGTGCTCCCATCATCGCCGTGGTGGTGTCACCCTGTACAACCACACGGGTCGGACACGTCCGGTCGAGCGCCTCGCCTACTGAGAGCAAAATACGCGCGCTGAGCGCATCAAGCGACTGATTTTTTTCCATCAAGTCAAGATCAATATCCGGAACAATGTTAGTAAGCTTGAGAACCTGGTCCAGCATCTCGCGATGTTGGGCGCTCACGCACACAATCACGTCGATTGCATCTTGAGACTTCAGTCGCTTGACTACCGGAAAAAGCTTAATGGCTTCCGGTCGCGTCCCAAACAAAACGAAAAAACGCTTCGACACCCGCAGCAGCTCCCTCAGCCCAACCGAGACAGCTTGCTTCGAAGACAAAGGCCGTATTGATGTAAAACGCCACGAAGCAAGATACCGGCGAAAAGCGCATTGGTCTTGGTATATCTCCACCACATTCGGCGCGGTTCCTGATAGACTCGATACAACCATTCGAGCCCCATCGATTGCATCATCGGAGGAGCTCGACGCACGTATCCTGCCATCACATCGAGCGACCCCCCCACACCCATAATGAACGGTACACCCAAGCGGTCGCGGTAGGCCGCTAGGAAGCGTTCCTTACGAGGCGTCGGCATCGCAATAAACAAACAATCTGCCTTACTACTGATGATCTGTTCGACGACGTTCGTCTCCTCATCCGGACGAAAATAGCCGTCCCGCAACCCGGCAAATTGTATCGATGGGAATTGAGCGACGATTGCATCGGCAGCCCGACGCAAAACATCGGATGTTGCTCCGAGAAGAAAGGGACGGAAACCATCATTCGCACATGCAGCCAAAATCTCCCGGAATAGATCGATACCGGCAACGCGCTCTTTCACCGGGACTCCGAACCACCGTAGGGCGAGAACAATACCCATGCCGTCAATCCCGACGATGTCACTTCCCATCACATCGGAACGAAGCACCGGGTTCGAGCGCATATTTACGAACTTGGCTACGTTCAGAGCCACATGCTGCAACCGAACTCCGCTACGCATCGCTGTTCTAGCCCGCTCGACCGTATCGGCCATTGTCAAAACGTCGACGGGACATCCGAGCAATTCCGTGCGCATGACTCACTCATAAGACCACCTAAACCGTGTGGCCGCTGACTTAAAGTTAGGCATGTTATAAATTATCCCGTTTAGCGGCTAGTTGCACCGGACGGCAGAGGAGTTTTTTACACTATTATTTGTCGAGGTTGAGTATATATCAGCAGTTCGGTAGCTGGCTTTTCGCTTAGACTTAACGGGCTAGGTGTGCCATCGGACGACATTGGCCTAGGCAGATGCAACCGAAAAAGCCATTGATCTCAGTCATCATCCCTCATCTTAACCAACCAGATGGTCTGGAAACTTGCCTCGGCAGTCTTTACAAGCAGACCCTCGAATACAGCGACTTCGAAGTCATCGTGGTTGATAACGGCTCGCCGTCGCTTCCTGAGGCCGTGGTAGCGCGATATCCGGGAACCGTCCTATTACAGGAATTGAGACCTGGACCGGGCTTGGCGCGCAACCACGGCATCGCCGCAGCTAAAGCGGACACTTTCGCGTTCATAGACGCCGACTGCCGTGCACATCCTGACTGGCTTCGCAGCGCTCTTCGCGCCCTACAATTGTCGCCGAAGCGTTCCATTCTAGGCGGTGATGTGCAGATCTGGCGTGAGAGCAATGAAGCAATTACGGCTCTTGAAGCATATGAAAGCGTGTTCGCGTACCGCTTTAAGCTGTATATCGAGCAACACGGATTCTCGGGCACTGGAAACTTAGTGGTGCGCCGCTCGGATTTCGAGACGGTTGGTCCATTTAGAGGGATCGATCTTGCAGAAGATATTGATTGGGGACAGCGCGCGCGCGCTGCGGGCTATACGTTCCTTTTTATTCCGGAAATGATTGTCTTTCATCCCGCGCGTAAGTCTCTCCGAGACTTGTTCGTTAAATGGGATCGTCACATTCAGCATGCCGTGAACACCGGCGGAAAAAACGTAACGTGGCGAGCGCGATGGATTCTTCGTGCAATTGCGATTCTAGTGTCACCTCTTGTCGATTGGACCAAGGTCTTCGCTAGCGATCGTGTGCATGGCGCCTCCGCGCGCGGCAAAGCAATTTTCGTGCTCGCGGTGGTTCGCCCATATCGCGCGTACAAAATGATCAATCTTTTATTGTCAAATAAAGGAGTCCTATGGAACCGGGATTCAGCGATCGGCAGGACGAAGCCACCTAACGGTGCCCCAGATCAGAAGCGCGTTCCTCTTTGAATTGCTCGGTGAACATTTCATTGTTGGTCAATTCCGGAAGATCGGAACGCTGGCCAAACGACCAAAGGATCCATCCCAATTCGTAGCTGCGGCACTCTCGACGAAGTTGAAGACCGACGGGATCTATCAGACTGCCTTCTTGGCATAAAAACGAATTTCGAAGAGCACGAATAATTCGCCACTTTTTTGTATAGAGCTCGCCTTTTCGGACTTGAGAACGTATCGTCATCTGCAACTCAGGTATCAGCATAGGTACCGCCAACTGATTCTTCCCCAGAATCCAATTAAATCCTCTGATGATCGCACTCCGCGCTTCCGAGACTCCATGCTGTTCAGCGCGTTCGAGGAACGCCGGAGCCATACCACATTGGTGAACCGAGTAGACTTCGTAGAAGTCGATAACCAACCCGGTCGCCGCATCGAAGAACCACGGCCACTCGCCATTGGGACCTTGCAGTGCAATCAGTTTTCGGGTGCACGTATTTGCAATATCGATTGCTCGAACGTCATTCACCAACTCACCATATGCGTAGCAAGCAAGCGTTAGGTAGGTCTGGGTGGCAAAGGACGCAAACCGCCTCCGCGGTCCAAATGCCGCATCGAAAAACAATCCAGACGGCGAATGATACCGACCGACCAGGAACGCGAATAGTGCAGTTGCCATCCGCGACCACTTTCGGGCGTCAAGCCTGGTCTGGGCAACAACGCCGACAATGATCATACCAAGATCTTGAGCACGAAACGACCGCCAGTTAGTTCTGTCGGAAAGCATGGCTTCAATATGCTGAAGTACATCGCCAGGAAGCTCCAAATGGAGCTCTGCAGCGGTCCATAGGGCAACGCCAAACGCATACTTTGGTACAGGAAGTTTCACAAGATGGCCGGCATTGCGCTGAAACGTCCCGGACAGGTCAATACTTGAGGGAACACGCACCACCCGTGCCAATCCGAGAAGCACGTTAAGTGTATAAAACACATCGCTTTCGGGAACGGATACGTTCGGCCGGTCGCGTCCGTCTAAATGGTAGATGTGCGACCACCGGCCATACTCCGGTAGCCAACATCGCTCGAGCCCCTTCAGTGCATAGTTCACGAGGGGCGAATTCTCCGAAATGGCAACATCCCTTTTAATCATCGACATCGCGCTCTACGGTACTTGTTCAATTAGCAATGCAGCCATTAGCCAAATTGCTATCGCAAATGCAAATCGTTTCGTCGGAAGCAATGTCGCTTCCGGTCTCATGAAGCTCGGCACTTTATTCAGAGAAATCTTGGTCGGGAAAAGAAAATAATGTAATGAGCTTCCATTCACCTTACAAAGATCTGCATCAGCAGCATTTCGGAGATTTCTACGAGCGCCACGTGTAGGCAAAACTACCCTACCACGGCCTGCCCTTCATCTCCGCCACTATGGTCTAGTTCGCTGCGACCACCCAGGCTACGGCATTGTAGCTAATGGCAGCGACGCCTAATCTACGAATTTACGATATTCCTCTAATATTTCCCACGGCCCAGGTGTGGCTTGGGGCCGCGTCATTCCCCAGAATCAGCGCATAATTTATTGGCGGTTCGAATATCGAAGGCTTGGCAGAACTGCTCAAAAATAAACTTCATGGAACAGGTTAGCATACTGATCCAGATGCGCTTACGGGATACCCGGAGCGTTTCCGAATCCTTCGAATGCAAGGACTTCGCTTCCACGACGGCCCCGCGCCACGACGGCCACTTTAGGCCAACCGCACCGTGCCCACCTGATGCGGTCAGCGCCTATTCTTCGAACACGCTAACCTTGTGTCAAACTATTGTTCGCTTAAATCCTCAGCGTCTATAAAAGACATCCTCTCTTAGATATTGTCGAGATTGACCATTCGATTTTTAGGATCGGTATCTAATGAACGGGGACAAAGGCCCGCCAGAACCGCGATTTGAGCCTGAAACTGACGCGTTTGGTACTACGATTTTCCACGAGCCCTGGTGGCTTTCTGCAGCCAGCAAGGGCCGATATAACGAAGTGACAGTCAAACAAGGCAACGAAGTCGTCGGACGGCTCCCTTTTCTGCTTAACAAGCGGATGGGATTTCGTTTAGTACGAATGCCCCCACTTACTCATTTGCTCGGCCCGATTGTGGTTGCTGGAGATGGAAAATACCAAACTCAGATGGGCCGCCGACTTTCAATCGTCCGCGCTCTGATTGATCAATTGCCGCATTTTCATTTCTTCAAACAAGCCTTGGATCCGTCAATTGCAAGCGGCCTAGCAATTGCCGATGGACTAGCATTTCAAGAGCGCGGCTTTACAGTCAAGCCGCAATACAATTTTCAAATAGATTGCCGGCGTGATCTTAGCGGCGTCTGGGACGGCATGAATTTCAAAACACGGCAACATATTCGCCAAGCGGAGCAAAGATATTTAGTCGCACCGCTAGATGATCCACAGCAATTTGTCGATTTTTACACTAGTACTCTCGCGAGACGCATTCGTAATGCCGCTCAGTCTAACTTACATAATTTTCCTCTACTTTATACCGAATGCAAGGCTCGAACGTGCGGAGAAATTTTGGTCGCCAAGACACCGAGAGGGGTTCCGGCCGCGATGACATTTTTAGTTTGGGGATACGGCTATATGTATTACTTGTTGTCGACACGCGTTGCAAACATCGAGGATAATGGATCAACAAATCTCTTGATATGGGAGGCAATAAAAAGAGCTCATAAATTGCGCCTTACTTTCGATTTTGATGGGATCGCTACAAGTGGCATAGCGCGATTTTACGCAGGGTATGGAGGCAAAATCAAAACGCGTTTGATAGTAACGGGTGTCAAATCCATTTATCGTGGGATGCAATATTTAAGCCGCCTCAACAAACCTGATGAATCCCATAAATTTACGTAGATCGAGGACCAATTGATCTGGTATCCGACCCTAGCGCTATGCAATAGGCGCTCGGCTTCTTCTCCCGGATCGCGTCAGCCCTATCGCGACCTTCTGCTTGTCAGATTGACTCAAAAATCATAAAATCTAAGTTGCTACCCAAATTGTGCCGCGATGGATGGAAGTGACTTTTCGGAAGATAAACGGCTTGATGATTTCACCGTTGACGGCGACCTGTTTCAGGTTTTGGTCAACGCGGAATTGCAATATTCGCTGTGGCCAGCGGCTCGGTCAGCGCCAGACGGCTGGACCCCGATTGGCTGTGTAGGGTCAAAGGCCGACTGCCTTGCGTATGTCGATGCGCACTGGGTGGATTTGCGGCCAAAAAGCCTGCGGCAGATGATGGCCAAGGCAGCGCAGGTATCTGCACAACCGCTGAGGGCGCACGGCCGCGAGCCAGATTCGAACATCGACTCCTAATACGCGGGGGGCGCTGAGGCGATTTATACTTGAAGGATAAACTTTTGCAGCAGGGTTCCATATCTCAAGGACTGGTCCCGAGCCCGTCTATAAATCGCCTGCCGCTTTCGGCGGCACAGCTCGGAATCTGGCTCGCCCAACGGATTGATCCATCGAGCACCGCCTACAATACTGCCGAGTATGTCGAAATTCGGGGCCCAATTGAGCCCCGATTGCTCGAAACCGCACTGCGTCAGGTGGTCATCGAGACCGATGTATTGCGTGCCTGTTTTGTCGAATTTTCCGATGGACCACACCAGATTGTTCGGCCCCCGCCCGAATGGTCAATGCCGGTTATAGATGTCAGCGCCGAGCCCAATCCATTTGCCGCGGCCGTCGCGTGGATGAAGGCAGATGCGGAACGCCCAATAGATTTGGCGAGCGGTCCGCTCTTCTCATATGCATTGCTTAAAGCGGCACCCGATCATTTTTTTTGGCATACAGCGTATCATCACATCATAATGGATGCCTATTCGGACTCGCTCGTCGCGAAGCGCGCCGCGGATGTCTACACGGCCCTTTCAAACGGAGCGTCCGCCTCTCACACCCCTTTTGGCTCTCTGACATCTTTAGTGGAGGATGATGCAGCGTATCGCGCATCAGAGGATTTTAGCCGCGACCGCCAATATTGGCTCGAATACCTTGCCAACTCTCCGGAGCGTCAGAGCCTAAGCCCGCGCCGTTTCGTTGGTTCGAACCGGGTCCTACGGAAAACTGCTGTACTGGAGGCATCGAAGGCAGATCGCCTTCGTGCGATCGGACGTCTCTCTCGAATCGTTATTGCAACAGCAGCGGTCCTTGTACACCGTCTCACTGGCGCCGAGGACGTTATCCTCGGGCTTGCTGTTTCCGGGCGCGATTCCAATTTAACTCGAACTCCCGGAATGGTCATGAATATCGTGCCTCTGCGGCTCTCTGTTCGTCCCGGCATGACCGTCTCCGAGCTCTTGAACCAGACTGACCAACAAATCCGCGACATACGGCCACATCAGCGATATCGAATTAGAGACCTGAATCAGCTCCTAGGTCGAAAACTGGGCGATCCGCCGATCCACGGGCCTGTCGTTAATTTCATTCCTTTCAACTTCGACCTCCAGTTTGGAGGGCACAACGGATTTATTCACAATATCGCCGCGGGCCTGTCCGAAGATTTGTGGATCACAGTTTTTGATCGATCGGGCGCTGGCGACTTGTCCGTCAACTTTGATGCCAATCCGGTGCTCTACGAGGCTCATGATCTTGTCGAACATCAGCAACGATTCTTGCGACTTCTGTCAGCATTTACGAACGTTGATTCCGCAGTTGAGCATCTCGATATTCTTGACACCCGCGTTGGCGAACTGCCCCTGCTAAACGCCACCGAGCAGGCACTTGTAGTCGCAGGCTTCAACGCCACCGCACTCGAAGCACCGGCCAGCACCGTGCCGCGACTGTTCGAGGCGCAGGCAGCGCGCAGCCCGCGGACCACCGCCCTCAGCTTCGGTGAGGTGCACCTCAGCTACGCTGAGCTCAACGCCCGTTCTAACCGTCTCGCCCACCATCTCATCGACCACGGTATTGGCCCAGAGCGCCTGGTGGCGATCGCCCTGCCGCGCTCCATCGAGATGATCGTATCAATCCTCGGCGTGCTCAAGGCCGGCGGCGCCTACCTGCCGCTAGACCCAGACCACCCGCCGGAGCGCCTTGCGTTCATGCTTCGCGACAGCGGCGTTGCGCGCCTGATTACCACCGGCGACATTCTGCCCAGCTTCAAGAACCTCGATACCCAACCGCCGCCGATGCTGCGGCTCGATGACCCGGACTTACAGCAAGTCATCGCCGCCCTACCCGGACACAGCGTTACTGATGACCAGCGGACAGCACCTCTCGGCCCCGACAACCTTGCCTATCTGATCTATACATCTGGATCCACAGGAACGCCGAAGGCTGTCGGGATCACACACCGCAACGTCACTCGTCTGTTCGCGGCAACTGAACAACACTTCGGGTTCAACGAAAGCGATGTCTGGACTTTATTCCATTCTTACGCCTTCGACTTTTCCGTTTGGGAAATCTGGGGTGCACTACTTTACGGCGGCAAGCTCATCATCGTTCCCGACAATGTCCGCCGTTCCAGCCGGGATTTCCTCGCCCTGCTGCGCGACCAATCAGTCACGGTTCTAAGCCAAACGCCATCAGCCTTCTATCCGCTGGCACAAGAAGAGAGTCAGGCGACCGCCCAGCAGCCACTATCCCTACGATATGTCATCTTTGGCGGCGAGGCGCTTGATGTACGCAAGCTGGCACCATGGTATGAGCGCCATTCGCCGCACCGACCAGCGTTGATCAACATGTATGGCATCACCGAAACTACGGTGCATGTTACGCATCTGCAATTGGATCGGGAGGTTGTCGAGCAAGCGAGCATCGAAGGTTCCGGAAGCCCTGTTGGTAGAGGCATCTCGGATCTCCGTGTTTACGTCTGTGACACGTCACTGTCACCTGTTCCGGTTGGCGTTGCGGGCGAGCTTTATATCGCGGGTGCAGGTCTGGCGCGGGGTTATCTGGGTCGGCCTGGGCTGACAGCGGAGCGGTTCCTAGCCTGTCCGTTCGGGCCTGCCGGGTCGCGGATGTATCGCACGGGCGATCGGGCCCGTTGGCGTCGTGACGGAACACTTGATTTTCTCGGCCGCGCCGACGCGCAGGTAAAGATCCGCGGATTCCGCATCGAGCCGGGCGAGATTGAAGCCGCGTTGCTTGCCCTTCCCGTGATCGCCGAGGCCAGCGTCCAGCCCCGGTGCATCGCCGGCGAGACCCGCCTAGTCGCTTACCTTGTCCCGCGTCCTGGCGAGGCCATACCGGCAACGCCCGCCCTGCGCCAAGCGCTCGCCGAACGGCTGCCCCATTACATGATTCCCGCCGCCTTTGTCAGCCTCGCCGCGTTGCCAATAACCCAAAACGGCAAGCTCGACCGCCGCGCCCTGCCTGACCCCGATGGCGCCAATACCGGAACCACGTATCGCCCCCCGCGTGACGCCCACGAGACGCTGCTCTGCCAACTTTTCGCTGAACTCACCGGGGCAACTCAGGTCGGCATCGACGATAACTTCTTCGATCTAGGTGGCGATTCGCTGTCAATGGTTCGACTGGGTTTGGAAATCGAACGGGCAACGGGGCAGAGCTTCCCGCTGACCTTGATCTATGATTCACCCACCGTGACGGGAATGGCGGAGATTCTTGCCGGCCGGAGGTCGACGTCCAGGTATTCCCCACTCGTGCTTCTGCGATCTGGTGCCGACGCGCCGCCAGTTTTTATGATCCATCCCGTGGGCGGTACGACGATGCGGCTGAGCCCTATTGCGAGATCGTTTCCCGGCCGTCGCCCCATTTATGGCCTGCAGGCGAAAGGCTTCGACGCTACGGACGCGCCGAATAATCGAGTTGAAACGATGGCGGAATGTTACCTCAGCGCCATTACCGAGGTGCAGCCCAGCGGACCTTATTTCCTCGTCGGTATGTGCTTTGGCGGTTTGGTTGCCATGGAAATTGCCCGTCGCTTGTCGGAGCGCGGAGAACGCATTGGGCTCTTGGCCTTCCTTGACACCTATCCCCACACCCGTAATTGGCCGCTGCGCTTGAAGTTTGAGTATTTCGTTACGAGCGGATTCAATGAATTCCGAAAGCTTGCAGCATTCCGAAAGCTTGCAGCATTCCGAAAGCTTGCAGCCTTGGTAAGTGGAACGCAATCATCGTTAAAGCCCCCTGATTCCTTACCTCCCGCGGTTAAGGCCGTATATGAGGGCGGAATTGCAGCTTTAGTGAACTACCGCCCACGATACTATACCGGCAAAGTGAGTTACTTGATGTGTGGATATCACGTCTATCTGCCGCATGGCCCGAAAGCAGTATGGCCCAAGCTGATTGGGCAGCTCGAGATCGACATCGCGCCCGTTTTGGCGCAACCTGAGTACATTGCCAACTGGCTATTCGATCGGATCCAGGACTCGCTGATGTATGATAAACAACCACACTACCAGCACGAGGGCCGTCTTGATGAGCCCATCGCAAAGTTGCACGAAACAGCCAACCAATATGAGGAACTGACGTAACGCTGGGTCACTCGCTTCCTTGCAAAGTCCTTGCCTGCTGGCGTGCATTTCTATTCAAATCCATTACCTGCCTCAAAAACTGTCCGAAGATTTCTCACTGCGCTTCTATTATCGCCAACTATGCTTGGAAGTGGGGCACTGAGCCAACATTACGATCTGATAATTGATGCGCCGTGGCTGAGGAAAACACTTTAGATTTGCTCTTAGCGCTTCGTGCGACAGGCGCGAGGCCGCCGCTCTTTTGTATGCATGCCGGAGGCGGCGACCCTTTCGAATACCGTTATCTCGCCGCTTCGTTGCCAGAAGACCAACCCGTTTACGCATCTGGTATGCCCGAACTCGATGAGAGTGGGACACTTCCAACTGTGGAGCTACTCGCCGCGAAATACCTCAGGGAGATCCGCAAGCTACAGAAACGCGGTCCTTACCAATTGTGTGGACATTCATTCGGCGGTCTCGTCGCCTATGAAGTGGCCTGCTTGCTGGCAAATGAGGAAGAGGACGTAAGTCTCCTCGCTTTAATTGACACGCGACATCCGGCATCGAGCCGCAATCTTTCGATAGCGACAAGAATGGAGTTCTATGTCGCCTACCTGACCGATCGCATAGTTAAGTATGGACAAAACCTGCTTCGGACTGGGGTCAAGCAGATTGCTGCGGACGCGACCGCGAGCATAAGTCACCGGGCGACACAGTTTGCGTGGAAAATCAGTCGTCTTGTTTCATCCGAGCCGCGACTCGCGATTCCGGGAATCATTCGCAGAGAGGTTTTGGCTCTGCATGATGCTCGGCGTACATATACACCCAGACTGTATAGCGGCAAGATGGTGCTATTTCGCGCGTTATCGCGTGATGTCGAATACAAAACGGATATCACTTTGGGATGGATATTGTCTGTTACAGGATCGATCGATGTTCATCCAGTTCCAGGAGATCATTTATCCATCATGCGCTTTCCATATATCAAAGGTGTCGGCGATATTTTAATTTCATATTTGCATGCCGCACCTCAACTCGGCAGTTGAAGCTCAGGCAGATAATTTGAGGCTCTTCAGCGCCGATGACCGAAATTGCGACAACCTTAGGAAATTCTCAGTACTGTGCGACTAAAGACGGCCAGAGCATAGAACTCTAGTGTGCCATGTTCGTCACGGTACTTGTCTTGCATTCGACGACGACCGTCGCGCTGGAATTGTCGCTGCGATCCTTCGGGATTTGGCGAATGCAGAAGCGACGGGCTACCGATGCGATAGCGCAATGCGACCCGATCCATAAAATATGCGCCGAATTTTCGCGTTGCGCGAAGAAAAAAGTCAGAATCTTCCATTAGACGAATCGCCGGATCAAACCCACCAAGTTCCCTTACGCATTCGCGGCGTAACACGGCTGCGCTGCAAACAACCAAAGCTTGATCAAATAGCGTCCGTCCCACAAACCCCCACCTTGAGCCAAAGCGGCTACTCATTGCCGCCTTGCGCGCGGCAACGGCGAAATAGCGCCGCTCATGCGTCAACTGCGCCTCTGGAGCATTGCCAAAAGGCTCTATTCGACCGAATGCGACTCCGATTTCGGGATGCGACGAGAAAGTCTGGCTTACAGCAAGGTAATGACCATAAGGTACAATATCATCGTCGTCAAGAAAATGCACGAATCGGCCTTTTGCGTGTGGCCATGCCAGATTGCGAACAATGCTGGGAACACCCCCAGTCGGATTCGGGTTTCTCAGATAGATCAATCTAGGATCTTGAAAGGCTTCGACCGTCTCGCGCGCAGATCCTTCGGGACTGTCATCAACAATAAAAACCTCAATCGTCGTTCCAGTTTGTTGCAACGCGCTTGACACGGCTTCCCTCAGTTCCACCGGGCGCCTACAAGTTGGAACAATAACAGAGAATTCGATGGACATGGACGAGCGCTCGCAGGGTGTCTCGAATTGTGTGCTATCAATCGCCACGTAAGATCTGACCGATACCGCGCAACAACCGAAAGAATGAGGTCTCAGGAACACTATTAGCAAGAACATTGGTGCGCCAGCGACTTCTCCATCAATCAAGTGATGAAGTTGCATTTAGGGTACGCCATTCTGGGAAATCACGACCAACCAATTTCACCAACTCTTCGGTCTGGTTCCTTTGGATAGGTCGCAGAATTTCTATAGCCTCGGCCGTTTCAACTGTTTTCCACTCTATCGGCTCCGTGGACAGTCGAACGCCAATTTGCCGAATTGAGCGCGGAAGTCGGGGCACCAGTGAACGTAGCATACGCGATTGCCGCAGGCGCTGAGGAATCCCAAACAGAGACGCCTGATTGACGATGCTGGGAGTAACATTCTCGGCCTTTTCGACTCCGGTGGTGTCAAATGAGGAATCAACCCTCAACCACGCATAAAGAAGTTTCATTGTTTCGATTGGGCTGCTCGCCAGTTTTTCGAGTGTCAAAATACCGATCTTCTCACGTCCAAAGCGGTCAAAAAATGGTGCTAATTGCATCGCATAATGACTTACATCGCAATATTGGGGATCGTCCCTGATTGCGTCGACGATTGACCGTCGTTCCGCATGATATCTGACCATGTGCCAATAATGACTTATTGTGCGCTCGATCGGATCGCGCATAATATATACTAGGCGAGCATCTGGATTGAATTTCTGAATTTTCTCTGGGACGCCCGTCACCTGCGGTCGTTTGGAGTAATTTGTGCTGGATTCCCCCAATATTGCTGCGTTCCCAGCCCTTCTGAATAATTTAAGGTAGTGTTCTTGGCTTTTCCAATAACCCTCGTCCCACATATCAGGATAGAGTTTCCGCAGTTGCTTCGGCTCTACGAAATAACTCGGCTCTTCAGGACGACACATAAAAATTGATGGGTGGGACTCTAGAAGTTTGGTCAAGTATGTAGTGCCAGACTTCATGGCGCCAATTACAAAAAGATTAGGCTTGCGTGATGTCATCGATATGAGGCCGCGTGGCTATTTGGAAAGCTCCTGATAATATCAGGCCCGCTTTATCCAATATTTGTAGGTGGGAAGCCGTCGGAAATAAAGAGGGATTGCTTGAGATCAATGTTGATAAAGGTAATTTACAGCTAAGTTGCTTTTCGGATAGACAGCTCTGACAAGAAGTTAAAATGGCATTGGAGAAAAGAAGGGTGGAGACGACGACGCTCGATACTATTTTCAAGCAACTTGGCCCAGTGGAACGTCCGACACTCGTTAATGCGAAGGTGGTGAGCCACGGTCGCTACGTCGCATTTCAGATGGCCGAGGTCGCCATCCCACGACAGATGTTGCAAGAGATTTTGCGGCTGATTGCGGAACTACGGCCGCAGCCACCACCAGCGCCAGCGTGAGGCGCTCGATTGTCATGCGTTCACCAGCAATCGACGGGAGAAGTGCGCCGAAATGCCAGGGAAAATGGCCAGATCAGCCTCCCGACCACCGTTCGGGCTGCCCGACGCGATGGTGGCCGTCCTCACCTCGCGGCAATCTTGCAGGAAGGCCGGAAATACGCGCATATCACGCCAGATCGGGAGTCATCCGGGGAATTCCCGTTCAGGGCCGCCAGCGTAAATCGCCGCATAACGCTATCGTGCCTATTGCCCACAGTCCACATTTCGACTAATCCCCCGCGCCATGAAATTCATTGATTTGGCGGAGCTTGAGGATTCGATTTCGATCAAGGTCGATCTGTGCATCGCCGGAAGTGGACCAGCAGGGACCTCTATTGCAAAGGAGTTTGCTGGATCGAAAGTCCAGGTGTTAGTCATCGAGGGCGGAGGTGAGGAAGAATCGCCCGCCGATGAAGCTCTTTACGACGTTGAGAACGTGGGGGCAATGCGCGCCACGCCGCAGAGGCTCGTGCGAAACCGCGTTATTGGCGGATCCTCACATACCTGGAGTGGTCGCTGCACTTCATTTGACGACATTGATTTTGAATCCAGGGCGTGGATTCCCCATTCGGGATGGCCGATTGTTCCGGCAGATATTCATCCCTTCCTGGAACGCTCCAGAGAATACCTCGCACTCGGGCCAAATGTCTATGATGACCAGCTATGGAAGCAATTGGGTATCTCAGCACCACGCCCGCAGATCGATCCAGCCTTTTTGAAATCTCGATTTTGGCAGTACAGCAGAGACAAGCTAACTTTTTCACCCACACGCTTTGCCAGAACGATCGCCGAAATAACCGCGCCCAATGTAAGATTGCTAATGCATGCGAACATTACGCACATCAACACGAGCGAAAACGGAACAAGGATCAAATCGCTTGACGTGCGCACTCTTGGCGGCCGTCGCGCCGAAGTGAAGGTGAAAGCCGTTGTCCTGGCGTGTGGTGGACTCGAAAACGCGCGCCTCCTTCTGGCATCCTATAAAACTATGCCTAAGGGTGTCGGAAACTCGCATGATCTTGTGGGTCGCTTCTTAATGGACCACCCGGGGTGTACGTTAGGGTGGTTTAATCCGCACCGTTCCACTCGGGTACAGACCCGATTCGGGTCTTATCTGCTGGATCACGAAGATGGAAGAAACGGCTATTCTTTCGGTTTTGTACTTAGTCCGGAAATTCAGAGGAAGGAACAGTTACTGAACTGCGCCGCCTTTTTGCATCAAACACCATCGACTGATGATTCTTGGAACGCATTGAGGCGCTTAGTCATACCGGGCGCCGAACCGCATTCCACCCGGAGGATTGAGGATGCCATTGTTGTAGTGAGGGACCTGCCGCGGCTATTAAGCAACGTCTACCGACGCATCGCTCGGCGACAAATGCCAACTCTGAAGACCGAGGAAATTTCGTTATATTGCCTGGTCGAGCAGACACCGGACCCGTCGAGCAGGGTCACTCTCTCTCAACAAACGGACGCGCTTGGCATGCCGCGTTTGCGCGTCGACTGGCGGATAGGAGAGCTTGAACAACGCTCCGTGATGCGGCTCAACGAGCTAATTGGGTTGGAATTGCTTCGCTCCGGGCTGCCGAAACCCGTATACAATAATCATTTGATTGATGACAGCAATTGGCGCTCTCAGTTTATCGATCGGGCTCATCCTTCGGGAACGACTCGGATGTCGGATTCGCCGAAACAAGGAGTTGTCGACCGCAATTGTAAGGTTCATGAGGTGGCGGGTTTATACATCGCGGGAAGCAGCGTGTTTCCCACTACAAGTCACGCTAATCCGACACTAATGATTGTGGCCTTTGCAATTCGGCTCGCCGATTGGCTCAAGCAGCACGAATTTGCGGATTAGCAGGCATTCTCAATTAGGTCTGTACCTACCTAGATTATTGAAAAGCAAGACTGAATGTGATTCACCGTGGTCGGAGGTGGATCATGCGATTTGATTTGAGCGATGACGAATTGGCTTTTCTTGAGCCGCTGATGCCGAAGAGCCGAATGAGTGCCCGCGCTGACGATCGCAAGATCATGAACGTGATATTTTACGTGCTGCGCACCGGGATGCCGTGGCGCGATCTGCCGGAACGCTATGGTCCTACACGACGGCGTACGAACGCTGCAACCGGTGGTCTCGACGCGGCATCTGGAAGCGGATTTTCGACACGCTGGCATCGAAATCACGCGACAGTCTGTATCTGATCGACAGCACGATCGTGAAAGCCCATCGTGCGGCCAGCGGGGCAAAGGGGGGAGCAAAATCAGACGATTGGCATCAGCCGCGGCGGCCGCACCACGAAAATCCACGCTATCGTCGACAGCAAAGGCCGCCCACTGAACGTCACGGCGACGGGCGGCCAAGTCCACGACAGTCAAGTCGTTGGAGTCCTGACCCTAGTTAATCACTGTCAATTAATCAATTACTATTGTGTACGGGTGGCCATTGGTTGTTACGACATAGCACTGCCGAAAAAAATTCTTGCGACGCTCGCTAGAGGCCGAACATGGCTGCCTCTGTGTATGCCAAGTCTCCAAGACGGGGCTGCTCGGGGCCCTTGAAATACTTCGGTGCCACGTCCTTGAAATATTTTCCGAAAAGTCCAGGAATTGGGGCATTGGCGTCCACGAGGACTAATGGCCTCCCTCGCAAAGCAAGATAGCACCCTAATGGTCGAGCAAACCGAACAAATTCTTCAATTTGTCGGCAGTAGATGAGTTGGGCGCATGGCACAAATCCCTTGACGATTCGTGGCGTAAACACGAAGGGACGAGCGCACCGCGACGTCACGCACCACACTGCAATGCAACCGTATTTCATGTGCGACAAGAGTAGGTCGCGCTCAAAAGTTTCAAAATGAACATTGGGGGCCTTGTCGGCGCTAAACACTTTGACGGGATGATCAGATGTGCGACTGAGAACGGGAAGCGTCGCGAATTGCCCTTGAGAATATCGCAAAAATCCTTGAGCTTCGATGATGCGCTGGACGTGGCTCGCAGGAGAGATATTTAAGTAGGTAACATTCTTATGTTTAAGTGCGCGGGAAGTGAGCATTGTGGCGTAGCCTCTGAAGGCCGCATCTACATACCAACTTGAGACGTTGCACCATGTTCCGTGAACGGTGCCGGTTTCAAGCCTTCTGAAAATCAAAAGGATAACACCAACGATGCTATCCTCCGCCTCCAACAAGTATCCGTATTTTGGAAGACCTGTGGGTGTGGGGTGCCTTGCTAAGCGCTCCAGAGCTCGCAGCCAATATTGGCGGTTACGGCGAGGGAATCCCTTCGTGAGGAGATCCACCACGCCGGCTACGTCCGAGTCGATGATCTGGCGTGATCGGATTTTGGAACGCGAGGGAGAAAACACCCATCTCACCCAGATTGATCTCAAATGCAATTTAAGGAATAATTTCAAAGTAACGACACCACGGCTGACGGCCCAGTGTCAATAATAAACCTCTCAATCTGGCTTCCGGGCGATTCAAAGCATTAACTCCACTCGGCTATTGCCCGGGCGGCTTCCTGTCGGTAACCCAACTTCGGCTGCTACATTGGAACAGAATGTCGAACCACGCTTTTCTGCGCTGCTTTTGCTGAAATCGGGTAGTGATCCGATTCCAATTTTTATTGCTCCAGGAGGAGCCTCTAACGCCCAGGCGATATTTCCGCTCGCGTCCAAGATCCAATCCGGTCATCCGATTTACGCGATCCGGATTTGGGATTTTAATGGGATCACTACCTACAAGAATACTGTCGAAGACATGGCACAATTTTGCATGAATGAAATTGACAAAGTACAGCCTCAAGGACCTTACCTTCTAGTGGGGTATTCGTTCGGTGGTTTAATAATGCTCGAATTAGCAAATCGACTGCTAAAGCGCGGCGAACAGGTCGCCTTTTGCGCTTTGCTCGACACCTATCCTCATCAAAGATACTGGCCGCGAACATCCTGGATTAAGTTTGTCGTCCAGCGATCCATACTTCACGCGGGAAATTTAGCGAAGCTACCATTGCGAACGGCAATTACGTACGCCGCCAAACGATCCAGAGCGTTCCTGGAGCAATATATTCGATCTGCCCAAAATATCGATTCGACGATTTGGGATACTCCAGAAGAGCGATTGTGGAAAGTAGCCTTGATTCGATACACTCCTCGCTTTTACGAGGGCGAGGTAACCTTTTTTAAGGCTGAACGCACGACGCGCTACCCAAAAAATCCCAGTTCGATTTGGGGAAAACTGCTTGCGCGTCTGGATGTCCACACTGTACCAGGAGATCATCTATCAATGTTTAGTGATCACGCTGAGAGTCTCGCAAAACAGCTTTCTGCTTGCCTGCAGAAAGTAGACGAGCGGATCCAGCTCAGTAATCCGGCTCAAATGTAATCGAATCGGACGCTGGTCTACTCCTGTTTGTGGCCGACGACATTCAAGCGCTTTCACATGACCAAGACCTAGAGCTGCGATCGGCATTGGCACCTCGATACGGAGAAGATCAATAGACAAGACGCTAATCTTCGATGCGTGATGCGTTCGGTTCCTTCAGAATAATTCCGAATAGGCCTTTTTTGTTTGCGCGCCTTAAGTCAGGTCGAAGGGGTTCGGCCTCGCAAATCATGGATTGATGACCGGAAAAGGCCCTTGTAAAGCTTTGAAAGCCTCGATTTGCATCAATGTCGTCGATAACGATCGCGCCGCCCGGTCGAAGAGCTGCCCACGCCCGATCAACCTCAAAGCGTACATTGTGTTCGCTATGCAGGCTGTCATGAATAAACAGATCAATTGTGCCGAGCCGGGACAGTAAGCGGGGAAGGCGCCGCCTGCTCGAACCCTTGATGTAGGTCCACCGATTTGGATATTGATCACCAACCGCTATGCCGACTTGGTCATGCCAGACATGCTCTAACGGAGGATGGTCAATGCTCCAGAGGTGCCCGCCCCCATTCCTCTCAAGCGCCTCGAGTATGAATCGCGATGTAAGGCCATGAGCGACCCCAGTTTCAACAACATGTTTAGGCCGTAGATGGCGAATCAAACACCAAATCGCCCGAACCAGTCCCGCGTCGCCGTCATTCCATCCTTTGAAGCTCTCTGGCCCGACCCGTATCCCTTTGGCTTCCAATTCCCGTATCACACCGGGCCACAACGTCCAAAACTCTGAAACCGCCCCACACGGCCACGGGATGTCGAGCAGATTATGAAGCCGATGCTCCCAGTCACTGTCCGCTTTATATTGATCGGGAGAAGTTCGCCCTTCGCGACGTGAAACGAATCTATCGCGAAATGCTGTCCATGCTTCCAAAGGATCTGATAAAACAGCGGCTGCGGCGCGTAGTGGGTAGCGCAGTATATATCGAACGCCGTTACCAAACATCGATCTCACTTTCACAGGAACAAATAAATAACATTATAACTTAGTCGCCGCCAAGTGACGTGTTTCCATTGCGGGACGGCTTCGCCACTTTGAGGGCATGTTCTCCTGAACTTGGACGCGCCGTGGAGGACTAACTCGGCAAATCACCCGTCGGCAGCTTCTCGCCCCTTCATTGCGCTGTTGGTGGTTGTTGCATCCAGATCAACGCCCATTTAGTGACGAAGACGTAGTTTAATCCTAGTTGCAAATGGACGACGGCATTTTTTGACAATTTCGTCGAGCAAAGGATCAATCCAGCATCGGCAGCCTTTTGTGACAGAAGCCGGTTCGTTACATTAAGTCTAAATTAAGGATCTGCATTTTCCCTTATAGTATAACAGGGCGCCTCCAGCATTGCCTTTCGTTGGCATTTCCACGCGCCGGGGAGGACGGAATGCCGCATCCGGTACGGCGCGTTAGCCCTTCCTAGATGACAGAGATTTGACGAGGGCCTTTGCCAAATGCGGCGCTGCAAAGCTCGCCCCAAATGCAAACCGCATCACCGGACCAAAGCTGTTAGCGCTTGCCGCACCGATAAAATAAAGGCCAGGAACTGACGATTCCATCGAAGAGGAAAGTATCGGCGTATTTTCGACCGACTCGATTTGCGATCGAATTTTCGGACTAAGAAAATCCAGCCGCCGAATATCCACATTGTAGCCAGTTGCCGAGATGACGTGATCGGCTGCAAGTTCGCACGTCGATCCACCCTGTCCACGGAGCCTAAGATACACTTGATCGTTTCGAACCTCTGCCGCTTCCGTCGAAAATCCCAGGACTGTCGTTACTTTTCCGATCACACGTTCTTTCATGAACCAACCGCCAGCCGGGCCAAGGGTGCGTCGTACGATCAACAAACGTAGATTTTCGGGGAACAGGTGAAACAGTCCAGGCGCCTCGCAGTAAAAACGGGCTCGCAAACCTGGCCCGATCCCGCTGCTAGGGTGACGAACCCTTTTCCACAACGACCGTTGATTGACGTCCCCCCGGCTATGAAACTGCACAATTGGCTCGCGAGCGACCAGCTGAACCGCCGCGCCCGCTTCGTGGAGTATTGCAGCGATATCTATAGCCGAAGCACCTGCGCCAAGAACGATTACGTTTTGGTTTGAAAATGAACTAAGATCACTGTGTTCGGAACTGTGGGTAATATACTTTGGTTCTAAATGTCCGATTGCCGCCGGGAGATTTCGAAAGTATTGGACGCCGACGGCTACCACAACGCGTCGCGCGGTCACAATCTCTCCGTTATCGAGTCTTAGCTCAAACCCTACTGAATTATTTGCCACACTCAATACATCGTTCTGCTGCAAATTTGGTACGAAGCGTTTTTGAAATGCTAGACCGTAACTTGTGAATATCTCCAGCGGAACCGGAATGGCTACGTCGTCGTAATTCAATCCTTGTTCGGAGCAGAATTGCCTTAGCGAATAAATCCGATCAGGCTCGTATAAATTCGAGGCAAAGCCGTCGGACTTCAGGTGCATACCCTTCGGCATATTGTCTAGCCAGAACGACATGGCCTTTCCAAAAACTCGCACAGATAGTCGACGCACATTCAAATGCGCCGCCAGAGACAAACCGTAGGGCCCGGCGCCGATAATCGCAATGTCGCAATCGAAAATCATGCTCTGGGACCAAGTTCGTTGCTCTTGCGCAAACGCCAAAACCGCCTTCGCATCTTCTTTTGTTCCCGCGCGCGACAGGCTTCGACGAATTCAGGCTCATCGTCGGGCGTATCATTTCCGCTCGAAGCGTTTGGTATCATAGTTTCATTAACCGGCAGCGCTTCAGCTGGAAAAAGCGTAATTAGGTCTTGATGAATAACCCGACCGACAGCTTTAGGTCTCTTTCCGGTAATCTGGGAAAAAAATGAGCCCGCCAGATCCTGATCTCTCGCACAGATATGGGAAGTCGGAGTTGCGCGCGGGTTCATTTCCAAAAACCAAACTTTGTTTGCAGGGTCCAGTATAAAATCGAACCCAAGAAACCCGGACAAGTTAAGCTTCGCCACGATTTTTTCCGCAGCAGCCGTTACCGATGGATGATCGATAACCCTCACGATTGTAGACGGGCCAAACTCGTACGATGTTTTCAATACGTCGACTGTGATGCCGGCCAAAACTTTCCCTTTCCAGCAAACCACCGCACAATTGCATGGACGCCCAACCACATATTCTTGTATACTCATTTTTCGAGGCCACTTGGATAGCCATCGAAAGAACACTCTTCGAAGAAGACGTCCAATAAAGCGTTTCAGAGGTCCCGGCCAATTGTACGGTAACGACAGTTCCGTTATCGCAGCGCGAAGTTCAAGCTGGTCGTTGACACGCCGCACACCCAGCCCCCCCCAAGCGTCATCCGTCTTTACCATAATTGGAAAGACCATCCCGCTGTCCTCCCGCGCAAATCCAAGATTGTCCGTCAAAGTAATTGTCTGTGGGCAAATTATCCCCAGCGACTTGGCCTGCAATAAGATCTCGCTTTTTGATAGTGTGGCTACGAAGCTGTGGGGGTCGCCTAAAGATAATTCAATTAAATTCATTAACCTTGTTCGCTTCGGCTGGTCCAATATGTTTGAGGCTTTGAAATACAGGGAATGCAGCTCCTGAACGGCCAAGTCGTCTGCACAGACCAGCACATCCGGCGACCACATGGCTATTGCCGATTGGATGGAAGCCGATGAAGCCGAAGATCGATACGGAAAGTGCGCATTCAGCTTTCTTAGGCGGCAAGCCGGGCTGTCGATTGGACAGACAATCGCAACATGGAAACCTGCGAGTCCTAAGGCCGACGCGACCTGACCCGCCGAAGGCCACAAACCAGTCGAGATGACGAGCAATCGCGCGATTTGAAAATCCTCGGCGTTCATGTGCACAGACTAATTTGTCTCATTCGGCTTTGGTCTTGCTGGCGCGGACGATTAGCTCGGAAACGAACACCCTGACGGCACACTTACGACCGCTCGAGACCGTTAGGCATGACGATAGAGTTTGCCTGAGGTTCCGATAGCGAGGGCAGTAACGATGTTAATCGCTATCGGAATTTTGTGCTTGGCCAATTTTGCGCGACAAATCTGCAATATTTCATCTTTTATCACCACGTCCCGGTTGGCGGTAGCCCTTTGGCCAGGCTCTTCTTTAAGAATAACATTAGCGATGACGATCGAACCCGTAATAGGATTCTTTCTCGCGCGCACAAGGGACATCCGCACTCTTGGATGGCGATTAATTACTGTTTCTACTTCTTCTGGATGGACTTTTAATCCGCCAACGTTGATAACTCCGCTCCTTCTGCCGAGAAAGTAATGGCGATCATTTCGGAGTTCGACAAGGTCACCAGTATCGACAAAGCCTTGCTCGTTCCTAAGCGCCGGACCGGTGCCAAGATATCGCATTGCCGTGCCGGCCGAGCGAACTAAAAGCGAGCCTTGTTCAACCTTCAGTTCGACGTCACCAACGCCACCCAATAAGTCATCTGGGAACCCCTCTAGTCCGTCTTCGACTGAAAACCCAACGCCCGCCTCTGTCGATGCAAAGGCATGCGCAATGACGGCATCGGGGTAGAAAAAGCGGAGAGCATTGAGGATCGACTGATCTGCAATTTCGCCCGATGAACGCACATAGCGTGGCGCAATCTCACGGGCAGCAGGACTCATAAGCGCCCGGCGCCAATGTGTCGGCGTGCCCAACACATGCGTTACGCCGTGCCGTCCCAGGCGAGCAAGGTAGTCTCCTAACGACTCTTCCATGTCCGAAAGGACCAATGATGCTCCGCCGAGAATGGCACGGAGCAAGATCTGAAGCCCACCATAACGGCGAATATCATAGAAGGTGCCCCAGATTATAGGGCTAGCAGCGCTGTCTGAATGCTTAATTGCCGCCGTCAAGCTAGACAAATTGTGCAGTACTAACTTTGGGGCACTAGTCGTGCCAGATGTGAGAAGCACCCACTCGGTTGAACGGCGCTCCAGCTGCTCACCCGCGGCCGGGACTATATTTGAATGACAGGTTGCAGTTATGCAATTGCGCAAATTGCTTTGAGGCTGAGAACTGTCTAATACGGCCGCATCCACCTCGGCGTTAGCAAAAACTGACGACAGCTGTTCCGAAGTCAAGTCAGGCGGACACAGGATAAGTCGACGCGCGACTCCATCCAGTTCAATCAACGCCAACGCGGTGATTAGTTGGTCACGCGTCGCCACTAAGACCGACCGCCCGGAGAGTTCCGAGAGGCGACCGTTCAAGCATGAACCGCGCACAAGATCGTGGTAGCATACGCTGCCTTTTGTATCCCACAAAAAACAGCCGGATGGATCCGCAATATTTATCAACGCCTCGCGAAGTGACGTCGAGTCACTTGGCAGCATCTTCGTAGATTCCAATGAAATCGCCCAACGTTACAGGAAAGTTGCCATCCTCGGACGCGCTCAACGGATCACTCCCCAACGAATCTTCGAGGCGCGCCACAATAATGGCAAACTCGAGAGAATCTAATCCGGATTCCAGCAGGACCAAATCGTCTGTTAACGGTCCCAGTTTCTTGTTTTGCTCTTTGGCAACCTGACGAATCTGCGAAATAATCGTCTCTCTTATCGACATCGAACCACTACCTATGTTTTCGCTTTCGTTTTGTTCCGATATTCTCTCAGATTGCAATTGAGATCAAGAGAGTGTACCACTGCGCGCACTCCTACCGGGCGATCTGCGCCCTTGCTCGCAACGCCAACGGCGGCGTCACTGACTTAACAAATAATTCCTTCTTTTTGAATGCTATCGTATAGATGTTGGTCAACGCGTACTACGGCTTGGCGCCTTCTATCGTTATAATAGATGCGGTCGGCCGTAAGAGTTGGATCGTAGCTCTGTCGCATAAGCTCGTTCCTTTTTTGTTTAAACGTAGAAGTGACCTCGATTGCACTACAGATCCGAAAAAAGAGTGGAAGTGCGTAATGTGGCAATCGCCCCCCTTCCAGATACTTCGTCAACTCGGGCAACTCAAAATTAGCTTGGACCACGAGCGCAGCCATCCCGACGCGACCGTCCATTCCAGGAACTGCAACGCCGTAAACGGTTGCTTCGACCACCCCAGGAAAAGTGGTAATTACCTCGGAAACCTCAGTAGTTGACACGTTTTCGCCCTTCCACCGAAATGTATCACCGACACGATCAGTGAAATAGAAGTAGCCATTTCCGTCCTTTCGCATGAGGTCGCCTGTACGATACCAAGCATCCCCACGGGTGAATACATCGCGAAGAATTTTTCTCTCTGTGTCTTCCTTGCTGGTGTAGCCTTCGAAACGACTTCCAAAGTTCGACGAAGTGCTATCGATCTTTCCAATGGCTTCACCAACTTCGTTCACAGAGCATCGAACACAGAATCTCTGCTCGTTTCGGATCGGCTCGCCCGTTTCCACGTCGAATTTTAGCAACGCTAAGCGATGCCCTAAGAACGATGGAACGCGACCAATCGCGCCGGGTTCGCCTTCGACGTTGTATAGCGCGACGTTACTCTCGGTCGCCGCATAAAACTCCAGGATTTGGGGAATTCGGAATCGATTCTTGAAATCGTCCCAAACATCGGCCCTCAACCCATTTCCGCAACACAACCGTATTTGGTGTTTGGTTTCGCGTGGATCGAGCGGCGTGTGCAGGAGATACCGACAGAGCTCGCCAATATATTGGAACAACGTACACTCTGAGTTTATGACATCATCCCAAAACTGACGAGCAGAGAATTTTTCGCGTATTACCACCGACCCGCCACTGACCAACATTGCCCCTATCGCGACCACACCGCCGACACTGTGATACATCGGCAGACAGTCATACATTCGATCGCTGGATCGGGCGTCCATCATACCGGCAAACCAATGGCTCCATTGCATTATGCGGTAATGGTTGACTTTTGCGGCCTTGGGCAAGCCGGTTGTGCCTGACGTGTAAATATAGAGTGCCGGATCGTTGACTGTCACTGATCCACGCTCGTCACTGGTAAGCTCCCGAACTGAGTGTCTATCAACCTCAAGGTCAATGCGGGGAAGTTCCGCGAGACCATCGCCGTGTAGCCACCTCTTTGTGTTGACAGCAAGATGCGGCAGCGCCGAGAGAAACTCATCGATGAGTTGTGCTGCAACAATCACATGCTCGAGCTCAGCCGTATTAATACAGTGCGCAAGCGAGGAACCGGTAAGGTTGGTGTTGAGCAGAGCGACCACGCCACCGACGCTCGTTATACCAATCCATACGGCCAAATATTCCGGCTGGTTAGGCATGAACAAACCCACCGTCGCGCCCTTAGCGAGCCCCTGTTCTAGAGCCCAACGGGCGTATTGATTCGATCGCTCCGCTAGATCGCGATAGGTCAAGCATTTGCGCTGCGAGAGGAGAGCCGGCGCGTCACCAAACTTGCGCGCTAGCTCTTCAATGACAGTGAGAAGGACACGGTTGGGTTGATTGGCTATCTGCGCGGTCTTTTCCAAGGCACGCACCCAAGCCTTGGCGGAAAATTGGCCACCTTCGCCCGGTTCTCCTGGCCTCGTGCGAATTTTGCCCAAGCGCGTCTATCCCTTAAATATCGTCCGTCAACGGTATACAGAAACGATACATTCAATGAAATGTGGATCTCACTGAAGTTAATGTGACTTAAGTCGCCGACCGAACGTGGCTTTGGACTCGCTGGGAGCGCAGAACTAGCGGGTCCACCACCAGCGTTCATAGGGTCAGGAAAGCACCGCATGCCCCGTAAGATAATTTACCGCTTGAATATTCTGGCAAAGACTGAAAACTGGAATTTCGAGCCCGTGGCAGTTATTAGAGCATAAATGCCGAACAAACCCAAAAGGACAAAGACCAAGCCATCTGCACGCCAGTCAAGGGCGAGCACGCACAAACATCCCCCGCCTGCCTACACCAGGAACGAGACCATCGCCGTCCATGGCGGGTATGAAGTTGAGCCGACCACCAAGGCAGTGGCTGTACCGATCTATCAGACGGTCGCATACGCCTTCGACAGTGCCGAGCACGGAGCGGCCCTATTCAATTTGGAAGTAGATGGATTTCGATACACTAGAATCAGCAATCCAACTAATTCTGTACTTGAACGGCGCGTTGCCGCCCTTGAGGGGGGTGTCGAAGCACTAAGCGTCGCTTCTGGTCAAGCTGCAACGAATTATTCGTTGATCAATATTGCGGAAATAGGAACCAACATTGTCTCAGTTCCGCAGCTTTATGGTACCACTCATACATTGTTCGCTCATATTCTGCCTAAGCAAGGAATCACTGTCCGATTTTCAGAGACCGATCATCCAGCCGCCATCGAGAAGTTAATTGACGATCACACGCGGGCGGTTTTTTGCGAAAGTGTTGGCAACCCAGCGGGAAATATTTGCGACATCGCAGAGTTGGCCCGTGCCGCTCATAAACACGGCGTCCCGTTGATCGTAGACAACACGGTGCCGACGCCGATCTTGCTGAGGCCGATCGAACACGGCGCCGATATCGTGGTCCATTCCCTAACGAAGTTTCTGGGGGGACACGGTACAACGCTCGGCGGCATCGTTGTCGATAGTGGAAAATTCCCTTGGCGAGAGCATCGTAAACGCTTTCCTATGATGAGTGAGCCGGAGCCCTCCTATCACGGGATGGTCTACACCGAGCGTTATGGCAACGCCGCCTACATCGCGCGTTGTCGCAGCGTTTGCCAGCGGACTACCGGAGCCATTCTCTCACCATTCAATGCCTTTTTACTGCTTCAGGGCATCGAGACGGTAGCGCTGCGTATTGATCGCCATGTTGAAAATGCCAAAAAGGTTGCGGAATTTCTGCGCAACGATCATCGGGTTGAGTGGATCAATTATGCAGGATTTTCCGATAGCCCATATCATTTACTCGCAAAAAAATATCTAGATGGCCGGGTCTGTTCCTTGCTGACTTTCGGAATCATCGGGGGATTTGAGGCGGGCAGGAAATTTTACAATGCGCTGAGATTATTCAAACGATTGGTTAATATTGGCGACGCAAAGTCTCTGGCTTGCCATCCAGCGTCTACGACGCATAGACAGATGTCGGCCAATGAACAAGAAAAGGCCGGGGTGAAGCCGGAAATGATTAGGCTCAGTATTGGAATCGAACACGTCGATGATATTATTGGCGATCTCGATCAGGCACTCGATGCCATAAAATGAGCTCGTAAGATATCGGTTGTCCATGCCTTAATGACAACCTAGAATTACCCTTATGCCTGTTTTGGTAGACATAGATTCGCGCGACCATCACCTTTTCAGGGGAGATGAGAACTGCGCGGAAGCGCTGTCGGAATCACCTAAAGTAATGGCGGGTACCGTCAATATTGGCCTCATTAATAATATGCCGGATTCAGCGCTGGTATCGACCGAGCGGCAGTTATTCGAGTTACTCAGTGCTGCTGCTGGAACACTTCCGGTCCGCTTGCGGCTTTATACATTGGCTTCGATTCCTCGGACTGATTGGGGGCAGCAATACATCAGCCGCTTCTATTCCGCGATCGACAATCTGTGGGAGAGCGACCTCGACGGCCTCATCGTGACCGGCGCCGAGCCGCTGGCATCTAATCTGGCCGAGGAACCATACTGGGACTCGTTCGGCCAAGTTATCGATTGGGCCAAAGAAAATACGGTGTCGACCGTTTTATCCTGCTTGGCCGTGCACGGTGCCGTTTTGCACTTAGACGGCATTGATCGAAACAGGCTCGCTGAAAAGTGCATTGGCGTTTTCAATCAAGCGACAATGATCGACCATCCCTTGATGCTAGGTGCACCGTTGGAACTGGGGATACCGCATTCGCGGTGGAATGATGTTCGCGAGGACTCGCTTGTGATAAGCGGCCACAGCATTCTTACCAAGTCGGCCGACGCAGGCGTCGATATATTCGTAAAGCAGCAGAAAAAAAGCCTGTTTGTATACTTTCAAGGTCATCCGGAGTACGAAGCTCAGAGTTTGTTAGGCGAATATCGCAGAGACATAGGCCGTTTTTTTCGGCGGGAAATTGAGTTTTACCCAACAATGCCAAAGGGATATTTCGACAGCGAAGCAGAGCAGTTGTTGACCGCCTTTCAAAGGCGTGCGCTTTCATACCGGCGTACCGAGCTGCTGGGAACTTTTCCTGCTGAGCGCGTTGCGGCGAATTTGACAAACACCTGGCATTCGGCTGCCACTCTCATATATCGAAATTGGATTTTGTACTTGTCGACAGGAAGGACTCAGCGCATCACAGTTCCTCGTTCGGTCATGACAAGAGGCTCCGTGATTTCTCAATAGTGTTTCCAGTGTTGCTTCGGATCGAGAGCATGCATTTCGGAAGCCTTATTTATATTGGCGCTGAACCGACTGGCGTTATCAGTTTTTGTGTCCTCTCGATAGCGGCTGGAGGAAACAGAGAAAAGATTTCAAGATCTTAATATTGCATCGACACTTCAGGTCGACGTTCCTTCAGACCATTCACCGATCGACGGGAGAAAGCAGTTGACGCCAGTGCAAATGGGGAAATGTTCGGGCAATGCACCCCGTCGCCGTCGGCAGACCCCCAATATCTTCCAGCATTTTTTTCTTACCTGTCTTACGATCTTTTCTGTGTCGCCATTCTGCACTGCCGCTAGTTTCTCCGGCGAGAGATACCCGAACGGATTTCCAAGCGATCCCAGCTTCTTTCCAATTGGGGTATGGTTGCAATCGCCTGAGCGTGCTCCGGCATATAGAGCAATCGGTATCAATACCTTCGTCGGCCTATGGCAGGGGCCGACTGAAAGCCAGTTGGCTGTGCTGACAAAATACGACATGTTCGTTGTCGCTGGGCAAAATGAAGTTGGATTGCATTCTGCGAATCGAGGAATCATCAAAGGTTGGCTACATGACGATGAGCCCGATAACGCCCAATCAATCGGCTTGGGTCTTTACGGCAGTTGCATTCCGGCGATTGAGGTTGTCCGCCGAACGCACGAGATGAAAGCTCACGACAGCAGCCGGCCGATAATAATCAATTTCGGCCAAGGCATCGCCAACGAATTTTGGCGGGGCCGGGGACCATGCAGTGGAGATGAGAATTACTATTCTGTGGCCGCGCAGGACGTGGACATATTGTCATTCGACATTTATCCTGTTGGATCCAACACTCCCCAAATCAAAGGTAAGCTCGAATATGTCGCACGTGGCGTAACCCGTCTGACGCATTTGGCCGCCGATGATCAAAAGGTTTGGGCCGTTATCGAAACGACCGCCCTCGATCCTAGTCATGATGTTTCGCCGGCTCAGCTTCGCGCCGAAGTCTGGATGGCCATTATATATGGCGCACAGGGTATCGTGTACTTCGTACATGAATTCAAGCCAACATTTCGCGAGGATGCAATCTTTCGCCATCCCGAAGTAGTCAACCAAGTCGCCCAGGAAAATCAGCTCATTAAGTCTTTGGCGAGCGTTTTGAACAGTCCGAATCTGGACGGGATGATAACTGTGCGATCCAGTGTACCCATCGCCACCATGGCCAAGAGATATCAAAACGCGATCTACGTTTTTGCGGTTGCGATGACAAGCTCCGCGTCGCAGCCTCGGTTCACCTTGCAAGAATCTAATGGAGGCACCGCCCTTGTAGTGGGTGAAGACCGTGATGTAACTGTTACGCACGGTATCTTTGAAGATTCGTTTGCGGGGTACGGCGCGCATGTTTATAAAATTCCCCTGACCGGTGCGGGCAACTGATCGAACCTCCATGATTTAGAAGCAGACGACTTGGTAAATGAACGCTTTGACCGACAACAGGCCGAATGGTACTGCCCAGGCAGGATTGAGATGGAGCGACCTAACGGTCATCATCAAGCGGCAGCTGGCGGCCAGCGTGGAGCACGCAGTGCCGGGTGAGGATCGTGAGCCTCGGCTGGACAATTTTTCGTTCTAACAGCCGGGATGCAGTGCCATGAGACTGCTCATCACAGGGGGTGCTGGATTCATCGGATCCGCTTTCATTCGCCACCTGATCGCGGAGAGCGAGCATGAACTCATCTGCGTCGACAAGCTGACCTATGCTGGTAATTTGGAATCGTTGACCTCAGTCGCCGCGAACGCTCGATATCGGTTTGTGAAGGCTGATATCTGTGATGCTGCCCATATCAAGCGCATATTTGCGGAGTTCGATCCTGATTGCGTTGTTAATCTTGCCGCCGAAAGTCACGTCGACCGTTCAATAGACGGGCCCGGCGTCTTCGTGCAAACCAATGTCGTGGGGACTTATACGCTGCTCGAGGTGGCGCGGGATCACTTCTCGCGCCTATCTGATGTGCGTCGCTTGAAATTTCGGTTTCACCAAGTCTCCACTGATGAGGTCTATGGCTCGCTCGGGGAAAACGGACGCTTCACCGAAGTGACCCCGTACGATCCGCGCTCGCCCTATTCCGCGTCAAAGGCGGCGTCCGATCACTTGGTTTCGGCATGGGGACATACTTTCGCGGTGCCCATTCTTATCTCCAATTGCTCCAATAACTATGGTCCTTTCCAATTCCCGGAAAAGCTCATCCCGCTCTGTATCATAAAGGCCCTGGCCGGCGAACGCCTGCCGGTCTACGGCGCTGGCCAGAATGTTCGTGATTGGCTCTATGTGGAGGATCATGCTCGCGGACTACGCCTCGTCCTCGAGCAAGGCGTACCCGGAGAGACCTACAACATCGGTGGCGATGCAGAGCGTCAGAACATCGAAGTTGTGCGAACGCTTTGCGACATCCTGGATCGTCTTCGTCCGAGAGATGGCGGAACTCGTCATCGAGAATTAATTCAATTTGTACCTGATCGGCCCGGTCACGATTTGCGTTATGCAATCGACGCCGCCAAAATCCGTCAGAACCTTGGTTGGAAGCCGCTGCAAAACTTCGAAACAGGTCTCGAGGCTACCGTACGGTGGTATCTCAAACATCCGGAATGGTGGCAGCCGATCCTCCGACGCCGATACGGAGGAGAGCGGCTCGGCGTTGCCCATTCTTCCGCGGTGGCGGCGTTACCATGATGTTTCTTGCAGCCGTGGCCCTGGCGGCGAAACGGCGCAGTGTGACTTCGGAGACGCCGCACTTTGGCGCTCCGCCTGGCACGACGGGCCCGCGCCACAGATTAATGGGACATGCGCAATACGACCGGCCAGCTTGCAACCGTGAAGCTACCGCGCGATTTCGGATCGAGCCGCGGTCATCGTTCAGCACGACCGTGGATGAACCACTGCTAACGGAGGTAATGTGGTGAAGGGCATCATTTTAGCTGGAGGAGCCGCGACTAGACTCTACCCTGCGACGATCGGAATAAGTAAGCAGTTGCTGCCGGTCTACGACAAACCCATGATTTATTATCCGCTGTCGGTCCTGATGCTGGCCGGTATCCGAGATATTCTTGTAATTTCGACGCCAGAACACCTGCCGTTGTTCAAGGTTGTGCTTGGAGATGGCTCAAGGTTCGGGATCAGGCTTTCCTTCGCCGAACAGGCGCGTCCAGAAGGACTCGCGCAAGCCTTTCTCCTCGGCGCGGATTTTATTGGAAACGACCGTGTTGCCCTAATTCTCGGCGACAACATTTTTTTCGGCGGCGGGCTCAAGGGCATTCTGACGGATGTGGCTTCCCGCGAACGGGGCGCGACAGTCTTCGCCTATCATGTCGAGGATCCCGAACGCTATGGTGTCGTAACGTTTGATGACAATGGACGCGCCATTGCCATCGTCGAGAAACCAGCCGAGCCGCCATCCTCCTGGGCCGTCACCGGCCTCTATTTCTTCGACAATCGGGTAATCGAAGTCGCCCGCTCGATACGACCTTCGGATCGTGGCGAGTTGGAAATTACCGACGTCAACCGAGTCTATTTGAATTGGGGTGAGCTCCACGTCGAAAAGCTGCCGCGCGGGTTTGCGTGGCTTGACACTGGGACACACGATTCGCTGTTGGAAGCTTCGGAATTCGTACGAATGCTGCAGCATCGGCAGGGGCTGCGCATTGCCTGCCTCGAGGAAATCGCACTCCAACAAGGATTTGTTGACGCTGAGCAGCTTCGCGACTACCAGCGTTTTCTGGCAAAGACGGCTTATGGACAATATCTCGGCGAAGTCCTAAACGCGATGCAAGCGAAAACTGGCAAATCATGACGTCGCGGATTTCGTCATTCGAGGCCGTTAAGTCTGCATTCCCTGCTTGACCTCGCAGAGGTTCCAGAACGTCGCCTCCCCCTACATAGCAAGCTCAATACGAGCTCAATATGTCGTGGCTCAAACCGCAGATAACTGGCCACAGATTCCCGTTTCGAATGAACTGGTTAGGGGGCAATCGCTTGTTCGCGCTACCGATTTAGGTTAACGCGAGAACACGGTATATTCATACTTGCGATCCATGATGTGCGATTGGAACCTTCCTCAATCATATGCTACTAGTTTTCGGGGATAAGGTCGCGCGGCGGACAGCGGCATCGGTTTGGGGAGCAATTGTAAGGGGGCTTCGCGGCCTTGACGAATATTCATGCTCCAGATTGACAAACGACGCGACCTCGAAGACTACCCAGCCACAGACTACGGAATGGCCGACCTCGAATCCGCTTCGCCAGGGGCGTTGATTGAGCGGGTGATCGGCGTCGTCCGCCGGCAGTTTGCGGCTATCGCTTTTGTCTCTGCGCTCACAATAGCCCTCGGCGTGCTCTATCTTTTTGTAACTCCGCCGACCTTCACGGCAGAAGCGACCATTTTCATTGATAGGGGAAAGGCTCAATTTATCCAGCAACAGGAATTGTTTGCGGATGCTCCGATCGATTCGGCGGCTATCGAAAGTGAGATCCAAATTCTGCGATCAGATAATATCGCCCGCTCGGTCATAAAGAACCTTCACTTGATCGAGAGTCCCGAATTCGGGACTCCATCCCGAATTGCTAAACTGTTAGGTTCTATTGCCCATTTATTCCATCCGAGTCAGCAGACCTCCGAAGACGACGCCACTCAGGGCGCGGCATACGTATTCCATAGCCGCCTTGACGCTCAGCGAATTGGCGGCAGCTTCATTATTGCAGTCACTTACAAATCACATGATGCGACGCGCGCGGCACAAATCGCAAACGCCACCGTCGACGCCTACATGAATTATAAGATGCAGGCGAAATTCGAAGAGACGCACCGCGCCAATGTGTGGCTACAGGATCGCGTTCGCGAGCTGGCGGAACAGAGCGCGGCCGCCGATCAAGCCGTGTCGGACTTCGCGGCAAAGAACAACCTCGCCACTGCGACTACTGGGAAGTCGATAAATGAGCAGCAGATCTCCAGCCTTAATGCACAACTTCTCGACGCGCAGGCACAAACCTCAACGGCGCAAGCCCGGCTGGACCAAATCGAAGGCATCTTAACCAAGGACGGCGAGCTAGACGATACAACGACATTCGCGGCAGTTGCCGATGCGCTAACCAATCCCATTATTGTACAATTGCGTACCAAGTACCTCGAACTCGTAAATCGAGCAGCGGATTGGTCAAAACGCTTGGGGCCCGATCATCTCGCAGTGGTCAACCTGAGGACCCAAATTCACGAGATACGAGATTCCATTTTTGACGAATTAAGACAGATTGCCGAGACAGACAGGAGCGATCTTGCAATCGCCAAGCAACGCCAAGCGTCGATCGAGAGCGAGCTCAAGAACTCTGTCTCGCAATCTGCCGCAGACAGTCAAGCACAGTCGGTTCTAGCCAATCTAGCGACCGCCGCCAAATCACGTCGTTCACTCTACGACGAACTCCAGCAGCAGTTCACCCAATCACTTCCGTCTGAGTCGTTTTCAGTCAGCGACGTGCAACTAATAACCTCTGCATCCGTGCCGCTCGAAAAGAGTTCGCCCAAGACGCTGCTCGTTCTCGCGATTGCAGCATTCGGGGGGCTGATCCTCGGCGGCGGAATTGGGCTGTTGCGGGAAATGTTAGACCGCGTTTTCCGAACAAGCCAACAAGTCGAGGATGCGCTTCAGACCGCCTGCATTGCACTCGTCCCTGCGGCAAAAATAGATAATGAAGGGACTTCGAATTCGCTGAAAAATCTCCTTGAGGAAGTATCAAATTTCAGCTCCGCGGGACCAAGAAACATTATACGGAAACCAAGCGTAATTTGGACCGTCAGCGAGGCGCCTTTTTCGCGATTTGCCGAGGCGATCCGTTCGCTTAAGTTGGCTGTGGACCTTAGCCGCATGGATCAGCGCCACGGCGTGCTCGGCTTCACGTCCGCAATTCCCAACGAGGGCAAGACGACGATCGCAGCCAGTCTTGCACTACTCGTCGCGCAGGTTGGCGGGCGTGTTATCGCGGTAGATTGCGATCTCCGCAATCCGTCACTTTCTCGAACCCTAACGCCGAACGCCAAGTGCGGTCTTCTCGAAGTTATATCGGGGAAATCATCGCTCGAGGATGCGGTTTGGGTAGACCCGTCGACAAAAATGGCGTTTCTGCCGGCATATATTCCGTTTCGTCTGCCCAACTCCAGCGAGATCCTAAACAACGAACTCACGGTACGACTTTTTGAAAAATTGCGTCAAAGTTACGATTACGTTGTCGTTGATCTGCCGCCGCTTGTTCCGGTGGTAGATGTGCGGGCGACCAGGCGTCTGGTGGACACGTACGTGCTCGTCGTTGAATGGGGCCGCACCAAAATTCCGTTGATAAAACACGCATTAGGCGAAGCATCCGGCGTGCACAAAAATCTACTTGGCGTCGTCCTTAACAAGGCCGACATCGATACCGTTCGGCGATACGACGGATATCTCGGCGATTATTATCATAACAAGCATTTCTCCCGGTACGGCTATGTGGATTGAATGGTTTGCGTATTGGAGCGCAAACGATCAGTCGCACAGACCAATGAGGCGGCCGGAATAACCCCGCTGAGTTTTGTCGACAAGATCGATTGATTCAACAGTACTTCAGAGCGAGAAGCGCGAGTTGCATGAGCTCGTCGCTGCGCCGCGATTACGGCCCAACCACCACAGCGGTCGTGCCGCTGGTGCTAGTACCATTGATCAGATTCTTCAAGACGAGCACATTCTGAGCGGCGATAAGGGGATCGTTGACGGTTCCGACAACCAGTCTTAGGAAGGTGAGAACCTTCGAAGTTTCGATTACAGGCGCATTGGAAGCGTAGATAACGTCCTTGTTTCGCATCTCGAACCGTGTCGCAATGAAATAACCCGCAGGATCGCGGAAGTTCACAGCATATATGACGGGGATGATCGGCCCCTCGAACGGAGTTACGTCAATCCCGAGTTGCTGTGCGACTTCTCTCGTTTCGCCGCGGTAGAGGAACACCGATGCCGGATCGGCAAGGTTGTCGTTGAGGCCGCCTGCCTTCGCAACGGCTTCGGCAAGGGAAATGCGCCACGCCCCGAAATTGACTTGTCCTTGCGCCGCTACCTGCGCTGCGGGCCCGCCGCCTGTTGCGCCAAAAAACACGAATGTCTGCGGCTCATTATAGACGTAGATTGTGTCGTTAGGACGGGCATAGATATTATTGGCTGGCTCATAGACGAGCGCGCCGAATGGCACCGTGGCGCGTTTGCCGTCCCTCTCCAACATCACCCAGGTATCGAAACCCTGGCTTGATGGCCCGCCGGCCCGTGTGATCTCATCGAGGATCCGATCCCCGGCCGCGCTGACCGGGAGCCGAGCGGGCGCCTTCACCTCGCCAAGAACGCTGACCAGAGAGGTGTGCTGCTCTATGAGCGAGACAAGGACTTGCGGCTCGATCGCTCTGTTCTTGAGTGCGTCGACTATAGCTTGCTGGACTTCGACTGCGGTTCGACCCGCTGCGCGAATTCCTGACGTATACGGTACCGATATGTTCCCATGAGCGTCTACAGCTTGATTGGGGAGCGCTACAAAGTTGCCGGGACGCACCCCAGCTTCCGCCGGAATAAACAAACCACCGGCTGCCGCTTCGAAAATCGTGACGCTGACTACGTCGCCGATACCAAATGTGATCGTTTGCGGAGGACGCCGGTCGGCGAACATCACTGAAAGCCTTGGCGCATTCGTTGCAAGCACGTCAGTGACCTGAGGGGTCAGTTTGACGAGAGCGTAGGGTAGGCTGTCGGCGTCCTGATTATGTGCACGAACATCCCAACTTTCCGGGCCAGCTGCTGACATGAACGGGTTTGTGCAATTGGCCAAAAGGAGCGCGACCCCCAAGACGGCCAATAACGCCGTTTGGCGGAAGCCCCCTACCAGCACCTGTCCCCCGCCAATCATTGTTGCTAGCTATCACACCTAGCCACGGTCCAACAGCAAGCTCAGGCACCCGCTAAACGAACGGTCTAAATTTTGGGTATTGTGTTGCTTGAATGTCACATTGTGTCGATATCGCGAACTAAGCCCCAAAAGAGGAATAAGGCAGCGCGCATCGTGCGGCTTTCAACGCCTCGGCTTTTCCACAACCTGTCTGAACCGAGCACGCTTTTCGAGCCGTTTGCTAAGTACAAAGCAGTGGCCCTAGGGCTCCTTGGGGGCAGGCCATAGGGCAGAAATAGTGGGCTCGTTCGACGCGGGGGCATGCCGATTCGCTGACCGAGTTAGGGCATGCAGAGGCCGGCACGCCATGGATCTGTCCGAGCGCGAGGGCTTACCTGGCATTCGCGACTATGCCGCCGCTGCTAGTCCAGTTTCTCCCACCTTAAGGGCCCCGCTGGGGCTTCAACGACCGCTTGACTGTCCTGCTCGGAAGCGCCGGAAGTTACCCGGCGCGAGCCCTAGTCGCAAAGCACTTGTCGGCACATCGCCTTACGATACGTTCTTTAGAAAGCTCCGGGGCCACACGCATATGGCCGAGCGCGAAACGGTTTGATACCATTTTCTCCGACCGCAAAAATGCTCGCAGGCTCTCGCTGGCAACAGCTGCTAACCCCGGTGATCGGCTCCGGCTAGCGGAAGACATCGTTACTTTGGTCGAAGCGACCGCACCTAAGGCGCTCGGTCTCTGCAGAGGCTTAATGTCGTGAAGCGGCTGAAGGATCGGAAAGCCAGCAATTGAGACTTAGGATTGCATCATGTTTGACATGATCTTAGGCCTGATTTTGTTGCTTATCGGTTTCGCTTGCGGATACGCAGTTCGCGAATTGATATCGCGCCGCCGCCGCGCCGCCATCAGAAGGGAATACTATCAGAAGCATCCGGAAGAACAGCCATAGAATTTTCTGATGCTGCACAAATGCGCATAAAAAGGAAGAATGGCTAAAACGTCATGCATCTCCCCTGCTGGTCTGGCTCAAGGGCTTGATCCGGGATGCTGGTGGATCACGGCGACTGCCGTGGAAACCGTCGTTGTGATCGCCGGTACTGTCGCCGTAGACCTCACTCTCGTCGGTTTCGGTGATGTAGCCTACGGGTTAGGTGAGTTGACGAAATACCGCATCGAAGCGCAGTTCACGAACGGTCGGACGTTCACGTCATACGGACAAGCCAACCGGCCTAGAGGTTAAACGCTTGAAGAAATCGGTATCTTCCTCAAGGCGTGTGGGATTCTTCGCCTCCCTCATCGTTAAGATTTAGACTGATGGGTGGATGGTCGTCAAAGAACCCTAGCAACGGGAGCCATCTATCGGTAACATTCCAACAGTCAGTTCTCGATCTTGCGTATAGCGTCTTCTAAGCTCATGCAGTCCATGCCGCGGCAGAGTGGTGTGCTCTGGGGCCAAATTACTCCACCAGCCGTACCGGACTCCTGCCATTCCTATGATGACTATAGCCGTCCCGACGCCGAAGAAATCGCTAGGTGACGTTGGCGCGACCATCGACGTTTTGCGTCCTAGGAACCGGACCTAAAGACATTCAAAGTCGTCAGCATGTTCACCGCCCTGCTATTCCTCGTTCTCCTGATTGTCACAACGCCCATATTTCTCATCTTTGATGGACCGATCGTCCACGGCTTGGTTATAGAGGTCGCGGCCGTGTCGGTCGCCATCGTCGGAATTCGCATTCGGCCTGGCGAGGCCGGTCATCTCTCATCCGTCATCCGCCCGATGGCCATTGTGGCAGCCCTTCCCGCGCTTTGGATGCTCGTCCAATTGCTGCCCTTGAAGGCTACCATCGGGCTTCGCAATCCGATCTGGGACAGCGCATCGGCGGCACTTGGACGACCTCTCTCCGGGGGTATTAGTATCGATCCGGGCGCGACACTCATTGCCTTGGCACAATATCTTTCGACTTTGGCGATCGTATTTGTGGCGGCAGCGTTAGCGATCGATCGCCATCGCGCCGAGTGGATCTTGTTCGCACTAATGGCGGCAACGACATTGATCGCAGCTATGGTCCTGGCGGGTGACCTCGGGGGATACACGTTCCTGAGTACTTATGACGGCGGACCAGTGGCCGATGCTGCAACCGATAGTGCAAGTCTTGGGGCCATTATAGCGGCTGCAGCGGCGTTCCACACGTTTAAGCGCGCAGATGCGACGTCGCCAGGGCACGGCGGAGCGACTCTCCGATTCCCGGTGGCATTTGCGACATGTCTGATTGCTGTTGCAATATGCTCCCTGGCCGTTTTCGTAAATGCGACGAGCCCAACGTATTTCGCCGTCATCTGTGGCGCCGCAACACTCGCCGTAGTGATCGCTATCCGCCGCTTTCGTGTAGGCCCATGGGGATATTCCGCAATCGCATCGGTAGCAGTAGTCGTTGTGATTGCAGTCGTAGCCCTTCAGCCCGTCGGGCGAACGGTGGATCTGACGCTCGCATTTGCGGGTCAGGCTCCCGGGTCCCTGATCGCACTCACCCAGCGTATTTTAGCGGAAACGAACTGGGCAGGAACCGGAGCGGGATCATTTTCTGCCATCCTGCCGATCTATCAAGATATCGACGAACTAGCGACCGGCAGCGTTGCACCGACCGCAGCGGCCGGAATAGCCGTGGAAATGGGCCGACCCTTTCTCTGGGCACTTGTGATTGCAGCGATCGCACTCGTCCTCACGCTGATACGCGGTGCAGTGCGGCGCGGACGAGATTCAATTTATTCCATGGCTGGGGCGAGTTGCGCGGTAGCCACTACGCTGCTGGCATTCGGCAACATAGGGATATTCAGCACGCCGGTTATGGTGATTGCTGCGACAGCCGTTGGCATCGCGATCGCGCAGCGCAAGAGCCGTTCCATCTAAAATCATACGTTGCTCGCACGATCGGGGCTCATCACCATTTGGTCGTGCCGCAGCGATTACGAGTTTGGCGACGGCCGTTATCAGCCCTGTGAATCATCTTTTGTCTCCCTATCGCATCCGGTCAAATACGGAAAGATTCTTCTCAGTCCGGATCGGATTCGCAATTAGTTTCGATATTTTATTCTCGACTAAAATTGCTAAGCACGTCTTGACCCTCTAAGTTTGACTCGGGTCAACGGGTCTCTAACCAATGATTGCTTTCCAATCCTCGGCATTGCGGAAAAGACCGAGACCGCGAGTCCCCGTTGGTGTTCGCATTTATGCGATCGGCGATATTCACGGTCGCGCTGATCTTCTCGCCCAAGTACTCAATCGCATAGACACGGATTTGGCAAAACGTCCGGTCTCGCGTGGAATTGAGGTCTTTCTTGGTGATTACATTGATCGTGGACCAGCTTCACGAGAAGTACTGGACCAACTAGCAATGCGCAAACCTCCACATCAAAGCGTTTTCCTCAAAGGTAACCACGAGACGTATATCGTTGATGTTGTGGCCAACCCGTCCCTCCTTGACGATTGGCAACGCTTCGGGGGTTTTGAGACTCTGATGTCTTACGGGATTACGCCGTCGCTCAACACCGACGCTGCCACGCAAATGCAACTTGCAGTCGCCTTTGGCAAAGTCCTACCCGAAAGTCATCGCCGATTTCTCGTCAATCTCAGGTCGTCATACACATGTGGAGATTTTTTCTTCACCCATGCTGGCGTTCGTCCGGGGATCCCTTTGGACGAGCAACGTGACGAGGACTTGCTATGGATTCGCGACGATTTTCTTTTCTGCGAAGAGGACTTCAGCAAGATTGTCGTTCATGGCCATTCACCTGTTCGAGCGCCCGACATTCGCTCCAACCGCATCAACATCGACACCGGGGCTTACGCAACCGGACAACTGACCTGCCTGATTTTAGAGGACGACCGAATTGATTTTATCTAAGCCGCTCGAATATGTTTGGCCGGAAATTCCGCTGCTGAGCATGGCTTCAGGGAAGAAACGTACTTTTATCGACTAATTTAAACAATTCGAAGTGGATATTCGTTAGAAGGCGCGAAGTGTGTTTTGCAACGAGTGGATCATGACGCGATATTACTTTGATTTCTCGACCCGAGGCCAACTGCTCTACGACTACCGGGGTGATGAGTTTCGAACTCATCAGGCGGCTTGCCAGTATGCGCAAGCGATTGCCCTGCACTTAAAGCACAGTCTGGATGACGAATGGGCCAGTTGGTTTGTTGAGGTTCGCGATCCGGCCGGGCGCAAGCTCTTATCAATACCCGTGGCATCGGCGGAGCTGATTGCGGCTTAGATCCCGTGACTGTCCGCGATTAGGCGGTTGTATCTAAAGAATAAAGGTTAAGTTTAACAAAAGCCACGCGCGGCCGTTCAAGTTGCCAAGACGTTGCTTTATGGTATAAAATAATTTGAATAATTGCAGAGAATGGCGTTAGCCAACTTGAACAATATGCCATTCCGTGGCCCAACGATCGCGTTCGCAATTATCCTTTTTGGTTTTGGATTGTGGATTCTGTCTGTTGAGTTTTTTCGTGCAGATGTTCAGAAACTTCCGGCCGACGCGCAATCGGCATCCCTAGCCGCAAGCAAACGAAAAGACGCAGGCATCGCTGCATCGATTGGATTCTGGCGCGGCGACCTTTGGGCGGAATCGGCCTACACTTATGCACCGTTGCTTTGGCAAGAACACCCTGAGAGCGATCAGATATCCTTGAATCAAGCTCGTCGTAGTGCCGAAACGGCCATCTCCGAGGCGCCGCATAACGCTGGCGTTTGGCTTCTTTTGGCTGGCCTGTCTGCGCGGTTTCATTGGGATACACCGAGCGGCAACGCGGCGCTCAAGATGTCATATTACACGGGCCCTAGTGAAATTTCGATGATTCCGTTACGAATGTCCTTGGCGACCAAATCCAATGCGTTGAGCGATGCCGAAGTTCAGCAATTTGTGCAACGCGACCTGCACATTATTCTTTCCGAAAGGCCGGAACTCAAACCCGCCATCATCGCCGCGTATCGTGCCGCCTCGCATCAAGGCCAAGACGACTTCCAGCGCCTGATCCGGGACATCGATCCTGCTTTTGCTCAAACGCTTCAAACTCCGATAGCTAATTAGGTGTCTTAGTGCTTATTCATAAAGTCGTCTCCCGATGAAGATAGCGGGAGGTCCTGATTCGACCAGTCCGAAAATGTCAATGCAGAGTGTTTACCGAGGAATCGGCTGGCTGCTGTGCGTTATAATCGTCATTCTCACTTTCGTTCCTCCATCATTTCGACCTGTAACGCATGCACCACATGTCTTGGAGCATCTAACGATCTTCTTGGTGACAGGGCTCGCATTCGGGATGGGTTATCCCAACCGGAGATCCGTCTGCGTAATCGCATTCGTAATATTTGCTGCTGTGCTGGAAATCGGCCAAATTTGGGATCCCGGACGGCACGCCCGTTTTAGAGATTTTGTAGCCAATGTCCTGGGGACGTGGCTTGGACTCTACCTGTCGTTCATTTGGTCTAGGGCTAACCGCGGCGGGACAACGACGGGGCGAACTACATAATTCTGAGATGAGCGATGCGCTCTTAGCGTTGGGACGTATTTTGAATAGCTGGCCGCGGCAGTAAGGCAGACGGCGGCGCGGCGGGCCATCAAACCAACCGTATTGCTGGGCCGGCGACAAAACGTAAGCCGACAGAGGATTTCACAGATAGTTGGCAGAGGCACCCATCAGACATTGAGGGGCCAAAAAACATTGAGGCCGCCTTATTTGGCGGCCTCGATGCGCAAAAGTCCAGAATTGTCAGTTTGACTTGCGGCGCAACCGCCTTGCGACCCAATAGGCCCCATAGCCGATTGCAAGGAAGGGAAGCCCGGCTCCGGCTATTGGGCCGGGAGCGCCTGACACCGGCGGAGGTGGTACCGCAAAAGCCGAATTGACGGCACCGAAAAGCGTAAACAGAACCGTAGCGGGGACTAACCCATTCAAAAGTCGGGAAAGCACAGCCATCTTCACCCTCCTCACTGAGGTCCAAAAAAAGTTAGGATAGAAAATGGCTCTCAGTCAAGGCTTTCGGGCCGTTTTTCTTCCGGCCGCCTAGCAAAATGCTAACGAAAACCCTGTTCCCCCTGAATAAACATCCAATCGAATTAGGGCGCGATGGCCACTATAGTTTCTTTCTCGGCGCAAAAAGAGAGACCATCTTGCGACTGCCTCTCCGAAATTCGATCAGGGTATGATCAGCCGGCTGCGGAACCGGCAACGCTCTTACGCTTCCTGCGCCAGCCAAGCATACCCATCGCGCCCAGACCGGCGGCGAAGAGAGGTAGCGCGGCGGAAACAACGTCAACGTCGACATCGTCAAGACCGGCAGAACTACCACTGAAAAACCCAAAATTGTCGAGTCGGAATCGGCAAGTAAGTCTAGGCTATATACGGTCCAAGCGGAATTATTGACGTCACCCCCGTCCCAAAAGACCGAGCCGGAACCATCAGAAGAGACCGCCCCGAGGCTTTTTTTGCTTGAGCTATACGTCAAGCGTCTCAACAATAATATTTCGGGCATCACTCGAATTTGGAATTGAACAGCCTGGGTGGGAAATCCCGCCTCCACCATGATTTGGATGGCAGCCCGGGCGCATAAGCCCCTGCCGCCACGCCCACGTCCGCTGGAGAATTGCGTCGCAATGCAAAGTCTTGATGGGCTGGGTCTCTGAACAACGGATTAGCAAAGATCGCCTGTTCTCCGTCGACGGCGTATATCCTAACGCGATCGACAGGATTTCCTCCGCTCTCGATTGGCGACGCGACGCCTTTGGGGCCATCGATCAAGTTCCCAATGATTCGAATGCTTTTATCGCGCGCAACCGCCCGCCATGATTGGGAATCTTTTAGGAACAGCTCGCTGTAGCCGATCTGAAAACCGCGGTTGTCGCTAAAGATATTGCTGTTGATAGAGACATCACGCACGTTAGGCGAATAGAGGTATAGCCCACCAGTCATCCAGTAATAGGTTTGACCGTCTTTAGGGGTGCCATATCCATTGTGGTAGAATGTGTTGTTATGAATTTGGATATGACGACGCTCATTATTGACGCCCCATCGCGAGAAGTATAGTCCGCTGCCGTCGTTGTTGAAGACGAGATTGTTGTAAATGTTGACGTTTGCAACGGACTCTCCATTTTCGACCGATAACGCAAGACCCGCACCTTTGCAGCCGTGGATTACATTTGAGTAGATCTCAATATCACTGAGCTTCCCAAACCATGCGTCGACGTACACGCCTTGTCGTTCTACATTACTGATGAGATTATGATGTACCTTTCCATGCTTGCTCGTCTCCTTGATATCGATGCCCTCTTTGTCGCTGTCATAGACGTGATTGTAGGCGACCTCGAACTCTACCGCGCCCCCGATGCTTAGCGCTTCGTGGGGTGGTTCTCCCTGCCTCGGCACATCCGGAGGAGCCAAATCCCAAGTCGTCGCATGCGTTATGGTGTTTCCGAGAATCCGAATATGTCCTGTTCCCTGATCATCGTGGTTCGTGTCCCAGACGGCAATTCCGGACGAAAATGTCCCTCTAGTGGTGTTATTGATTAGATCAATGTTGCTGCTGTCTCTAACGGTAATACCAGCATCAAACGAGTTGATAATGGTCAAGTTAACTACTCGGACGTATGAAACGTCCTGAATTTGCAATGCTCCATTGTCCAATCCTTTTTGGACAAGCGATGAATGTGAAACCATCTTCGCATCTAATATTGGTTCCGCGCCCGGATAGCCCATGAAAGTAATCCAAGAGTCAGAGCGCCCGGAGTGACGCGGACGTACTTGGGCGGGAAGCAGATAGTGGCCACCGCCCACGATGACCGTATCTCCCGCCTCGGCTAGTTCCGCCGCATGATTGAGCGTTGCCCAAGGCCGATCGGCAGTACCGGGTCCGCTATCGCTACCATTCACTCCGACGAAATGCGTTGTACCAGCATTGATAAATATCCCTTTCAGGCCAGGTTTCTTTGCGGCGAATGCCGGCGACGTAGACGACCCACAAAATCCAAAGCAAGAGGTCAACCCCGCAGCTGCCGCCACGAGGGCGATAGTCAAAAACCGCACAGGCGAACGGCTCTGTAATTTCATTTCATCCTCGGCGTGCTCGCGTTGTCGCTCCGTGTCCGAGCATATGCTCCCCTGACCGGAAGAGGGAGCGAGGCGCTGGCGCATCGTCTGACTGCACCTTTCTAATTTGCGGCTTAGAGTTCATCATATGAACAAACCAGGATCTCGAACATCTCCTGACTGGTATTGGCCACACGCTGCCTAGAGTGGACGTCCGCCAAAGCAGCTACACCGAACGTCCGGACAGCCCGAACGGGCGAAAAAATCTATAATTAACCTCGAAGAACCGGCAAACACCAAAGAATCTACAGATTAGGAACTTTTGAATAAGAGAGCCGCATGATGAGGGCTGCAAACCTCGTTAGAGAACTGCCCTCGATGAATCGGCGTGACCAGGAATTGTTGGAAGAGCAATTTCGTTGGCTCGACCGCTCGCCCGGAGACGGACTTTTGGCGCTCTCCATTTTCAGCGCGATTTTGCTATTCGTACTTCTCGGAAGCGCCATCGTCACATAGAGCCTATGCTTGGTCGTCACCGATAGAGGGAAGCGATAAGCGGCGGTTCTTTACGGTGCTGCACTTGCCGCGGTTTACATTGCCGGTGGAGGGGGTGCCGGCGGCTATCGTGGCGGTGCCTTGGAATTGCTTGGACTTATAGAAAATCATTTAATCCAAATTAGGATACTACCCGAGATTAGCAACAACACCGTCTGGTTCGGGTCGATGCTGTTCTCTAATTCCCGGTCTGGGTGTCAAGCTTTCCACGATCATCCTTGCCGAGCCCACTGTTCTCTCCGCGGTAGGGGCAAGCCCTCCGCATGGTGGCGTAAGACGACGCTGGCGGATCAATGTTGAAAGCGCGGTCACCCTTTCGGGCGCTCGCCAAGCATCGAACGATCTCACCACCTCCACCGTCCCGGCAGGGACGACTTTTCCCGCCGTGTCGCGAGAACCCAGTGACCTCCTTATGCGCGCTACGCGGCAGCCTTTTTCGTTGACCAGTTGAACTCAGTCCGTCGATCCACATGCGGTGCAGAATGACCGCGAGTTTGCGCGCGGCGGCGACCTTGGCCTTGCGGAGCCCGTTGCGCTTGATGAGCTTCGTACCCCAAGCCTTGAGCGCCATTTTTGCACGCGGGTCAGCAGCACACCGGCCGCTTCGAACAGATACATGCGCAGCATGGCGTCACCGCACTTCGAGATTCGTCCTGACCAATCCATCTCCCCGGAAGCTTGGCGTCGGGTCGTCAATCCGACGTAGGCGCTAACACTTCTCGATCGCTTGAAGCGCCGCGGATCGTCGATCGTCGCTTTGAAGCAGAGTGCGGTGATCGGGCCGACACCAGGCACCGTCATGAACCGGCGGACCTGCACATCGTGACGCGCCAGCTTGTGAACCTTACAGTCGACATCGCAGAGCGGCCGCGGCGCTCACCGAACATGCTCAGGGTCGCCGCCGTGGCGGCGCACTCGGAATCCGCGTTCCACCCCGGATCAGGCGATCGCCTTGAATGCGGGATTGATGGAGGCAAGAAGCCCTTTGACTTCCGCCGCGGGCCTCGGCGGGCTGAACAAGTAGCCCTGCACTTCGGTGCATCCTTCCAATTTCAATTGCTTGAATTGCTCGGCTGTCTCCACCCCCTCGGCAGTCGTCGCGATGCCAAGCCCACTGCCCATGGCGATCACGGCGCGCACGATCGCAAGACTGTCGTTGTGAACCGACATGTCGAAAATGAATGACCGATCGATTTTGATCTTATCGAAAGGAAACTTGCGCAGGTAACTGAGCGAAGAATACCCAGTTCCGAAATCATCCATCGATATTCTTATTCCGAGCACTCGTAATTCGTTGAGGATGGCGAGGGTCGCATTACCGTCCTGCAAGAGGACACTTTCGGTAATCTCCAACTCCAAGCGGTACGACGCTAATCCAGATGCTGCAAGCGCCGATACGACGGACGGCAATAGACCTTTGTTCTTGAATTGAATCGGCGACAGATTTACGGCGATCTTTACATCGCTCGGCCAGGTGGCGGCTTCCCCGCAGGCTTGGCGCAACACCCAGTCTCCAATTGGTACGATGAGACCGGTTTCTTCGGCGACAGAAATGAAATCAAGCGGCGGGATCATGCCGCGCTCAGGATGGTGCCAGCGAATGAGCGCCTCAAAGCCGGTGACGTATTCTGTCTTCATATCGACCAGGGGCTGATAGAACAGTTCGAATTCGCCATTCGCGATCGCTTTGCGCAGATCGATCTCTAACCTCCGGCGTGCCTGCATGCGGGCATCCATTTCCGGCTCGAAAAAGCGATAGAGGCCGTAACCGTCTGACTTGGCCCGATATAACGCAAGGTCGGCGTTCTTCAGAAGCTGTTCTGGATCCAACCCGTCGCCGGGCGCAAGGGCAATTCCAATGCTCAATTCGACCGTTACCTGTTGTCCACCGAGCTCATAGGGGGCGCCGATTACCTCGGTAAGACGTGATGCCAGCGAGGTTGCGTCTGTCGGTTGAGAAGCTCCAGCCTGCACAATGGCGAATTCGTCCCCACCAAGACGCGCGACCATATCGGCATCTCGAATACACTGGCGCAACCGTCCCGCGACCGACCTAAGGAGAAGATCGCCGACCGGGTGACCGTGTGCATCGTTCACATCCTTGAACCGATCAAGATCAAGACAGAACACGGCCACATGTTCTCCCTGCTTTGGTCTTGCAAGCATTTGCCGCAAATTCTCGAAAAGCTGCAACCGGTTAGGCAAATCGGTCAGCGCGTCGTATTGCGCCATATATGCAATCCTCGCCTCGATTCTTCGCCGCTCAGTGATGTCTTCATGGGTGGCAACCCAGCCACCATCGGCCATGGGCGAAGTTGTCACCAGCACCTCGCGCCCATCCGCCCCTTCGAGGATCAAAGTCGTGACCTTGCCCAGCGCCATCGCCGCCAGGTGCCCGGCACGATGCTGCTCAGGTTCACGACCCAAGAAATTGCCGACCTTGGCTCGGTACCGAAGGATTTCAAGAAATGAGCAACCCGGTTTCACGATCTCGCGCGATAATCCGTACATATCGATGTAGAGAGCATTGCAAACGACCAGCCGCTCAGCCGCGTCGAACAGCACTAAGCCTTGCGACATATTGTTGATGGCGGTGTTGAGCCTCCGCTTTTCCAACGCGAGTTGTCGTACGATTAGCAAAATCATGATTGCAACCGCTAAAACAGCGAGGCTTCCCGCGCCGAGAAGTGTAACTGTTTCCTTTTGCCAAATGGCAAGTGCTGCGGAGGTGTCTTCAGCAACCGATAGTACAACCGGGAAATGGGCGAGCCGGTGAGCGGCCAGCAGACGATCCTTGCCGCCAATTTGGCCGATGAAACGCGCGGTACCGCTATTGGCGTCGCCTAAGGCGGTACTGACAGAAGGCTCAAACGTCTTTCCGATGATGGACTCGATTTGCGGAAATCGTGTCAACAGCGCACCATCACTCCGAAACAAGGTAATCGAGCTGCCTTCGCCAAGTGAAATGGAACGGAAAAGCTCATCGAAATAGGACAGTTCGACAGCCCCCAAAACGAGACCTAAAAACTCGCCGTTCGCAGCCGTGATCTTGCGGGCGAGAAACAGCGTCCACGCGCCGTTGGTGCTGTTGTGCCCCGGCAGGCTTATGAACGACGTCAGCCGCGGATCGGACCTGAGCGCCGTAAAGAATTCTCGATCGCCGACACGGATGTCCGGAGCCGGCCAAAAGCGCGAGAAATTGATCAGGCGTCCATCGGCATTTATGAGCGAAATGGCATAGGCTTGGACCAAACCGCTGGTGCTGGCCTTGAGTATCAGATGCACGTCCTGACCTGACATCCGGCGCGCATAGTCCTCGCTTGAAGCAATGCCAAGCGACTGTATCTTCTCAAGCACGCTGCTTTGAACCAGATCAATTGCATAAAGGATTCGATCGATCTGTTCCGAAAGTATTAACGCGGTATTCTTGAGCTCCCGCTCACTTTCAAACAATGCACGATCACGAAGATTGCCGACCATTATCGCGGTGCTGACCACCATCGCCGCAATAAGCGTCAGCCCGCAGAGGATGAGATAGCGAATCGGACGATTGCGCCACACGCCCAGCCCGGAAATGGCGCCAAGACGGATTATGTTCGCTTCCACTTGCGGCATATTCCTCCTCCCGTAGGGGCGACACCGCGGTCGCGTCTGGGCGGCCACTGCAATGTTCGTAACCAGGGGTGACAGATACCCAAATACTTCTGTTGGGGAGCTGGGCGCCTAGGTCGCGATGACCCTGCGGCAACGCAAAGACGTCTCGATTCGAGTGGTTGCCGGGCGAGCTTTTCCACCAACATAGTAAGGGCGAAATAAAATACGGAGGTCGCGCCAAATCATAAGTACAATTACTAAGGCGCTAGCTCCGCGCCAACAGATAGCAAACCGCAAGTATCCGCGCGCGTAGAATTACGTGGTCTGCTCGCTTGGGCTGCGGTCGCAGCTAAGCTGCTGACCGGCGACTAGCCGCGCGCCGCATCGCTACCTTGTCTAGCAGTAGCGGCACGGATATGTGGCATTAACACAAGCGATTGCGCATTTCGATCATTTAGCTTGAAACCAAATTGAAATGGTGAAGCTCAGGCTGCTTACGACGCGCGCGATGGTCGCAAGCAGATAACTGATTTGAGGTACTGTGGCGACCAAGATGACAGGTAATAGTAGGGATCCTATTTGATCACTGCGCGTCACTTGGATGACAGCGGTACCCACTCCCGTCGCAAAGCGGGCATGACCGCGGCGGGCCAACGCGTCCGAAGGGGGTCCAGAAGCAAGACATACCGTAAGCGTCCCGGCGGACTGGGATGGGGAGCTGCATTGATCGGAACCGTCACCATTCGATAGGCTGCGATGGTGATTCGTTTGCCCAACGGCGTGCCATTATGATCGACAGCCTCAAGCCCTTCTCCGAAGCCCCAGTGCCTTGCAAAATTTGCGGCGGCGTGGCCGAGCTTTACGGCGTCGTCGATTTCCACAAATCCTGTGCGGAAGCGCAGGGTGTTCGGCTGCGGCTCTCAGGCGTGCCGATTTATTACCGCCGCTGTGTGACCTGCGATTTCCTCTTTACTGAGGCATTCGACAACTGGAGCCACGACCAATTCAAAGCACACATTTACAATGAGAGTTACCAGACCGTCGATCCCGATTATCAAACTAAACGACCGAGCGAGAATGCGGGTGTCGTAGCGCGCCTATGGAGTGCATATAAGAGCGAAACGCGCGTGCTCGACTACGGTGGTGGCAACGACGTGTTTTGCACTGTACTTCGCGCGAGCGGCTTTCCGGTGGCAATAACGTACGATCCGATGACGCCGGAGTACGCGCACCGTCCGGACGGAAAGTACGATCTGGTGACCTGTTTCGAGACCCTCGAGCATTTGCCAGATCCCGCCGAGGGAATTGCCTCAATTCTCGAATACGCAGCAGACCCGGGGGGACTTATATTTTTCACAACATTCGCGCAGCCGGTCGATTTCAACAGTTACGGCCTTCACTGGTGGTATGTCGGGCCGCGCAATGGCCATGTCTCGATTTTCAGCAAACAAGCGCTAACGCGCGCCTTTGGCCGACATGGCTACAGACTTGTGTCCTTCAACGATAATGTCCACCTTGCATTTCGCACGCTGCCGTTATTCCTCGCCCATCTGGATACGTCAATGCTTGACCAACCGAACAAATGACCCGCAAGAACGGCGTCACTAATCGGCTTTGGGAGTTGGTGATATTGTGAAGATGCTAGAGGATTGCGAGATTGCCAACCGATCGTCGAACAGGGAGAGGCTTGTTATGACCGGACCAGTTGTCACTGGGCAAGAGGTCGTAGAAATCTGCAAAGCGGGCGGCTTCCTAGCAAAGCAACTCTACGTGATTTTACGACACCAACAGCGGGAATGGGCCCAGCGATGGAGACCCTCCAACCAAATCTAAAATATCAGGAAGACCTAGAAAGCAGAGGCATCATGTTCGCCGCAGGCCCGCATTGGACGGAATTGAGCGGCATTGTATATCCACATCAAGATTTTGGAATAGCGCAGCGATGCACCGTGGGCGACGCAGCCCGCTCTACCGGAACCAATTTCACTTTCCGGATGTTTAAATCAGTTAGGCCGACGGGCGGTCCCCCCGTCCCCCGACGGAACCCGGCCAGTCCATAAGCCTAAGTTGACAAATCAACCTCCAGAACCCCAGGTGCATGACCGTGATTTTTGGGATACACAACCTTTAAGTCTGGGACGGTCCCTTATCGTAGAGCCAGCGTACAGCTCCGGGTTTGATTTGCAGAATCTCGGCCTCGCCTGCGGTTAGGCTTTGTCCGGTAAGCGCGATCATCCAATTTCGTCGCGGATACCAAATGGATTCCGTTCGAAACTTAGATTTAATGACATTGGCGTTGGAGACGGGTATGGCTTGCGGCCAGCCATTGTGAGCTAAATTTCGTCCAATCTTTAATTCGTACAAACACTTATCGGATACGCACTCAAATTACCAAATGACAATCACACCGATGAAATAGACCGCGCTACGGATCCTCTATTACGATGACCTGCGTGTGATTTAATCCGCTCGCAACGCGCAGGAACGTGCCTATCAGAGCACCACCAACATCGTGCAAGATGGCAACGATTAGAACCGAAATGCCCGCAAGGATCAGTGCATATTCTATCGCCGTCGTGGCGGTTTCATCTCTCAAAAATTGCATCAATAACCTTTGCACGGCAGCCCCGGTAAATGCTTTTTTGATCCCCCAGCCCTTTCAAATGTTGAACGGAATGTGAGGGACAATCAGCTTCACTACCTAGTGCGAACACTGCAAGCACAGAAGCTTCTGGTTTTGAGTTGCTCAGTCCGGTGTCGTTAAGTACATGATCAAACGCCATGGATCACCCAGCCAGCGGTGGCACCGCCTTTGTATGTAATCACGCGCTGCTCCACGTATCGGCATCGTCTGGCTGGCGCGCCGAGACCTTGCCTGGATCACCGTTACAGCAAATCCGACTTGCGATGTCCGCCTCATGTCCGTTCCACGTTGCATAACGCAATCGCGGCGCCGCTGACCCTCGGCGACGATTGCACCCGTCAAACGAAGGCGCACCAACTGAAGGGACACGGTTGAGGCAGAAGCTACAACCTCGCGGTCGCTACGCATGCCTTCGCCCCGAAGGGGCACACCAACCCGACGCGCCGAGCACGGCTACAAGTGTAGCGCTCCGGCGGCGTGACTGTCTCCCACGCGGCGAAATGATTGAGCAACCAAGCGGCCGAATAACCGTCTGTTCAGATAGCATCATCGCGATGCCGCGCGAGACAGATTAACGGCAGTCTCTGCGAACGGCGCTTCCATAACTTGGCAATTCGCTAAGCCTTCCTTGCCGTCACTCGAGTACTGCTTGGGACGGGGCCCGATCATGGTTTAATTTTTTCTGGCGTGGGACCAACGTACTTCAAAAAAATACGAAGAAAATTTGAGCACACACCTTAATGCTGCGTGCAACTACCTTTGGTAGGTATTTTTACTGAGGGGCTGTCGCCAGTCCATGAGGCACGGCCGCAACGTGGAGCCTCGCGTCATGTTGCAGAAGTTTGAGGAGAGACGCCGGGAGCCACGCCACGGTCTCGCGCGTATAGCGAAGATCCGGCTCGAGAACGGCGCCGCGCCGCTGTACTGCGTCGTTACGGACATTTCCGATGGGGGCGTCCACATCCATGCCAACGGTTTCCATGTCCCGGATGAATTTGTGCTGCTCCTCGCCGGGGACGGTCCTTTTCAAAATGGCTCATACAGAGTGATCTGGCGGCGCGGTGAAGAGGTTGGGGCAAAATTGCTCAGAGTCGCGTGACGATGACCTCGGAGGAAATTTTTAGCGCAGCCTTATTCGGCGTGGCCGTCGTCGTCGTCATTGCCTTTATAGCGATACAGTGGGCGCCGTGGTAAAGTGAGGTTGCCCTGCCGTGTGCGATCCCGATGGGATAAGTCGGCGCGGCCTCCGGTTCGGTGAGATAATCTACAGCGGACAGTTCTCTTCTCCGTTGAGGAAATTTCTGACGCTCTAGGAGCGCCCGAGCTTCCTTCAACGAAGGAAGCTCTCATGAAGTTCGTTCTGACGAACGATCGGCACCCATGGGAGGATGCTTAAATGCGCTCTCTACCACGAAAAGGCGGCGGAAACGTACGTTAGGGAAATGCAAACGCCCCTTCTCTATTTTGATTACGAGGGTCCGGCCACGTCGGTGTGGCTGTGTTCGTCTTCGAATTTAACGCAAGGCAGGTGTCATGAAGCGACACTGTGGCCACTGTGGCAGTAGATCCGCCACGGGATCGGCTCGCGGCCGGCGCTTCTGCAAAAAGACCTGCCTCGACAACTACCGGCGCGACGGCTTTGCAGAATATCGGAAGCGCCAAAGCTGGCTTGACTACCTTATGCGGCCGAGTTGAGGTCTTTCGGCGAAGCAGGTTCAGTGGGTGGGCCGACCCGATTTGCGCCGTTTCTGTTGGGACCCCATTTGCGACGGTATCGAACGGCGTTATTCGAATCCGTTGGGCCAGCGGCAGCGGCTTTGATGCAAAGATCTTAAAAATCTGGGTTGTCCGTGCCGACTGCTACTACTCCGATTTTGGCGCATAGAACACTCAAACGATTTTGAACGCTGCCGGAACGGCGGTCGGAAATCTCGGTTGTCGATTGAAAGCCAACACGCAAATTGCGACGACGGGTATTGCATGCAGGTTCGGGACCTGATCCGGTCCGCCAATGTGATCGAATAAGGGAGCGTGACTTCCAGTTTGGGCGCGTCGCGGCGAACATCGTTAAGCGCTGGGCTTAACGTTAAATTCGAATCACAATAGACTTGTCACGTCGGCCCGCACAGAAGCCATAACGAGTTCCAGCGACGAGATGGCTGTAATGGAAGGTCCCAATCTTCTATATGCTTGCCCGAAATGCAAGATGGTCTACGAAATTGAGCGTCACCATGTGCGGCCGCCAGCCGAGCCTCATTGCGAGCCATGCCAGCAACCGCTTCCTGTTGCTGATGGCGACGCTTGGCTTACCTACACTAGTGTTCGATGCCGTCCTCCTGCCAGTCCGAACTAAGCCACATTGACCAGCAACTGAAATCTCTCTTCACAAAACTCTGTAACGTGACGCGAAGCGAGCGGCACGAAGTACTGCTATCGCTCGAACGCACCATTTACCGGTTCGTCGAACGGGTTGATGCGATCAATGCCCATTCCACCCCTTTTGAGGACCGAGCACACTGGTGGGGACCGGGTGAGATTTGTTTTATTTGGCGCGTCGTCAGTATCTACGGAGGGCGCGATGGCCTTTGTAATCATCGCACGGCAAGCGGCGCGCGTAATTCAATTGCTCTGCGATGACCGCGGCGCATCGCTCATTGCCATTCGGTAAGCGCGTTCGCGTCTGCTACAAGGGCTGCGTTATCTTGACAATCAAAGACCGCCGTCCATGAGTTCGCCATCGTGATATTGACCTGTCACCTGCTGCAGCCAGGGCGATCGGCTTATTTCGCACCGGCACAGTGCAAATGTTGGAGAGTGAATAAACGCCGGCAAGCGCACGCCGGCCGTGGAATAGCGGGGGACGTCACAATGCCACAGCCTGAACCGAGACGAAAGCCCTTAGTGTCTGCACCAGATCGGGGGCGATCATGCAGACCGTTCCTTACTGTGTCGAAATCGTGAAGGTACTCGCGATGCAATCTCACGTCACAGTGGGAAAGAAGTCGCGCGCGAACTTTGGCGTTTGGCGCAAGAATATCAAGTAAATGCCGCGGTGCTCTGGCCGGCGGAAAAACGCCCGAGATAGGAGATCTGCGGGGAGTTATCGATTCAGATCGACGTTGCTGTCGCATGTTGGAGGTCCACCCAGAACGGTAGTCAGGTTACATGGAGGACTGATGAATTTCCCGTCGCTAAGCAACACTACCACAAACGCCAGTCCGATTGCCGTGACCACGAATTTTAGGATACTCATCATGGATAGCCTCCATCGGGTTAGACTGCATCCGGCAACGTGAGTAGGTCACGCCGGCCGAGCACGGGCTGTGACCGCCGACACAAATGTCCACAATTTGTGGGTACTTATGATACGAGGCATACTGAGACCGGGAAGCCCGTCTCCCAGGCCAGGGCTTCTATTTTTGAAGTCCGGACGAAACGCGAACTCAAAAAAAAATGGCCCCGGCCATGTTATGCCGAAGCCAAGTTGAAACAGGCCGAGTACCCCAATTTTACGGTTCCGGAACAGATAGCGTCACGCGCCGCGCAGACCGGGCTGTCCGTTGCGGGTCGGTTCGGGGCCATAAACAGACGAACGCGGCATTTTCATTTCACCTCGACCTGAACGACGGCGCCATGCGCGTCGGCGGTGCCGGGCGCGATGACGAGATAGCGGCGCCGCACCTTGTCTTCGCCGCGTACCACCTGACGGATTGGTCCGATCGCATTGACGATGGCCGAGCCGGCCGGGTTTGTCATGAACCCCTGCAACGATTCGAGGGTATCGGCGCCCGACGGCTCATCCGAGAGCGCAAGCACGTAAGGCTTTCCCGGATCCAGCCCGGTGACCGCGGCCTCCAGTACTTGCACCAGGCCCTGATCGGACAGCGAAACGCTGGTGGGTGCTTTTTCTCCGGCCTTGGTTCCCGGCGGCGCAAGCTGCAACTGCTCCGACTTTCCGGCTAAGCCAAGCGGCTCTAATCCCTGCGTGCCGGGACCATCGGGCACGGCGTTCGGCACATAGACGACGGCCTGCGCGGCTTGGCCACCCGGGCTGGTCGCAATCACTTTGTTCGTCAGCGTGTCGATTGCGGCGATCCGGTCCTCGTTCTCGAGGCCGACATAGACCCGCGTGCCATCGCCGGATGGCCAGATGCCGTGAGGCAATTTGCCTGTCGGAATGGTCGCGATCTGCTCGAAATTGTCGGTGCGAAACACTTTGACTTCGTTCAGCCCGCCCACCGTGACATAGGCGAACATGCCGTTGGCGTTGCGCACGATATTGACATGGTTGGAGATCGGACCGGTGTCGAGGGTCTTCAAAAGATTAAAGGGCGGCTGTGCATTGAAGACCTGGGTCTTGCCGGTATCCTTGAGGGTAAACCATACCTGAGTACTGTCCGGCGCCGCGGCAATGTTGGGGCAGAATGGACTGGCCTGTGGTACTTTGCCGACGATCTGATGATCGGCGACGGTTATCACGTCGGTTTCAGGCGTGAACGACGAGCAGACATAGCCGTATTTGCCATCGGGCGAGAAAATCGTCATGCCCGGCCCGTTGGGAACAATAATCCGCGTCTTTTCCTCATAAGTCGTCCCGTCGAGCACCGAAACGTAGTTCTCGCCACGCACCGTCACCCAGACTTCCGTGCCGTCCATCGTAAAGAACGCCTCATGTGGCGAGCGGCCGACATAGGTTACGTGCTTCACGGCATTAGTCGCTGTATCGATGAAATTCACCGCATTCGAGCCAATAGCGACCACGGCGAGCGTGTGATGGTCGGGTGAAAAGCCCATGCCGTGCACCAGCAGTTGGCCCTTGTAGAGCGGACTGAAACTGGCCGGCAGCGGATCACCAAGATGGATGGCGCCGACCAGCCTATTGTCGACGGGATCGGTGACGGACACGGTGTTCGAGAACTGCTCCGCCGAGTAGACGCGATCGTGATGGCTTATTGGAATATCGGGATCGGACGCCGCTGCCGGGACCTGTCCACCCCACGCGTATGGCACGCCACCGAGTGCTGTCGCGGCGAGCAACACAGGCAGTATCGAGATACGCTTCATATCACGGCTCCTTGCCGAAATTGCTTGCTTGAGTGGATTTCGAACTGTTGGTTTCCGCAGCCGGGATCTGGTCCGGCGCGGGAGCTGACGGCGGCAACGGCTCGCCGATGGCAAGCCGCATCGCCGCAATCTCTTGCTGTTGCGTCACGATGATCTCCTGCGCCATCCGCCGTAACTGCTCGTTATGGCCGTAACGCAGTTCGGCCTGCGCCATGTCGATAGCGCCCTGGTGATGCGGCACCATCATCGCAACGAAGTCCCGGTCGACGTCGCCCGACGGATATATGCCCATGTCGACCATCATCTTCGACATGGCGGTGACACTATCGGTCAGGAACGGCATTTCGGCGCTGGAAGCGTCGCGAAAATGCGCCGCGCAGATCGCGGCGATATACTCGGCGAGCGATTGCGATTTTTCGGAGCAGGCCGCGAGCAATGCGGCGGCAACAACGAAAGTGGTGGTAAACACTGCGCTTCGCACGCCGAAGAGCGGTCGAAATGCGGGCGACATGGGACAGCTCTCCATCGGTTCGAGAAACAACGTAGCACCTTCCGCGTTGCAAGGCGTGATGTATCCTCGGCGAGCCGAGTTGGCGGCGACCGTGGATCGACGGTTTAATGCGCACAAGAGATTTGGACGCAAGCACGGGGCGGCGTGCGTTTTTGACAAGAGTCGCTCAGTGGATTGCCGCCGCTCCTCTTCCGCTCGCATTCCTTGCGAATTCGAGATCTGTGGCAATTGGAAACGGAGTTACCTCGATGAACAACAACGGCTTAATCACGATCCCGAGCGTTCATAATGTGAAGGACACGATCGACCTCATAGAGTCGGATGTGAAATCGAGGGGCCTGACGATTTTCGCGCGTGTCGACCATGCGCCGGTGCGAAGGAAGTCGGCTTGCCGTTGGCACCCACGCTTCTGCTCATATTTGGCAATGCCAAAGGCGGAACGCCGCTGATGCAGGCCAATCAGCAGGTTGGCATCGATCTACCGCTCAAAGTTCTCGCCTGGGAGGACGCTTCGGGCAAGACTTGGCTTACCTACAATGATCCGGCCTGGATTACGATACGGCACGGACTCGGCCATGGGGTTGATCAAACGATCAAAGCTTTGACCGCGGCGCTCGACACGATCTCGAAAAAGGCGACGATATAGCAATCGTGCCGAGTGCTGCACTCAGAACCTGACTCGTAGAGCAAATGTCCATTTGCCGATATGGAGAGACTGGTATGGGAAATGTCGCAGCCGCTGCTGCCTTACCCCTGCGAGCGGACTCGATCAAAACACATCGGGGACATGCTCGCAGATGACCAAAATTCCATTGCGCAGAGTAAAACGCTGGCCCGCGTAATTGTGAACTGCCGAGTCGAGAGCGGCATGGCCGACGGCCACGCTTGAGCATGCCGCCCCGCCGGCATCGCGGCGATTTTCCGGACTCGTCGCCTACAGCTATTTTCCCCAAATTCATCGTGTCGAAATTGCTTAAATCACGGCGTTCTTGCGTAATTCAACGCGGCAGTGCTCTGCTAATCTCCATGCAATGGAGGAACGTACGACTTTGTATTATAGAGATTCTTGTAGGCAATGGGCGCTGTACCCTGACCAACCGGTCTCTGGCCAGCACACCCGTAAGCCGCCGAACCCGCAATGGAATCCAGATCATGAGCATGCTGGATCGGTTCGCCAACGGCTGGACCGGTATTCATGCGGAAACAATCGATATCGTTCACAGGGTATCATTCGAATATCGCGCCTCTTCACCCTCTCATATGCTTATCCTGACCGAACGCGGCAGCCGTTACGACGGCGAGACCATGATCGATGGTGCGGCGAAATCAACGCTGCGGGACTTCAGCCCGCGATTGTCCTTCGTTCCCGCCGGGCATCAGTATCGCGGCTGGCAGAAGCCGCGCGTGCTTACCCGCGTCACCTATCTTCACATCGATCCTGCTGGGCCCCTGCTCGATGCTCTAAATAATGGAGTGAGGCTGCGGTCTCGGGCGAAATGGCCTGCTCGGCGCACCAAGCGCAGATTGCGGCGCGGGCTCTGTACAGCGCTGAGTTTCAGCTCTTGCACAGATAGCAACACGGCCGGCGGCGAATATCGACCTTCCGCAGCGGTCTGCTGCCAAACGTTGTGGCTATCACGGCCGCCGTATTCATACGCGTCAAATGCCCAAAGAGCACGGAAAGCAATGATGGCAAGAATGATGAATCTACGCAAATCGATGGCTCGCAAAATAGAAAGAAACCCCAGCGGTGGTGAGGCACGGTAACGGCGGGACAACAACTCAGCCGACGCCTCAAGAGCACTGGGGACCCACATCGGGTTCTACGACGACGCCGCATCCCGTTGCCACTCCCCATCCGGCGACGAAACCGGGTCCGCCCCCTAAGGATAAAAAGCCGGGCTGACCGACGGACGCGAATGTCCGCTAACGGAATGGTCCGGCCGTGCTCCCGCCCCGCCAGCAAGCGAAGCTGGCCAGGGTCGCCAACGACAAGGAGCACGCGATGTCTCAAAGTCTCAACAGCGCGGTTGCCGTCATCGGCATCGATATCGGGAAGAACTCATTCCACATCGTAGGTCTCGACGAGCGCGATGCGATTGCGCGAGAGGATGAGAAGAGATGGAGGTTCGGTCTTCCCGGCGCATGCGAACACTGGTGACCCTAATGGCCCGGTTGAGGCCTGTCCGCTAATGAGATCGCACGCGCGCTGATATCCATGATGGCCCGGAGCACGACACGCTCCAATCAGAGGCCGGATACATTGATGCAAAACCGCTCACCGCCAGCTCGACGAAAACCTCTTGCAACGCACGGCCGGACCATACATTCGGTCATCCGCGTCGTTTCGAGCGGCCGACGCAACGGGCCACTAGCTGCCGTTGGCTCAGCTTTTGCGCCACGAACTATCTGGCCGAACATTGAGCGCACGGTAAGACGACGATTGTTCGCCTCTACCCCCCAAACCCTCCACCCAACAACGCCCGGAATTTGGGACACCAGTGGTTGCGAGAGGCGCTCAAATAGACCTCCGGTGTGGCTTTTTTGCACTACTCGCCGATCGATAGATGTTGCAAAGTTACGTAGTTCGTGCCGACGAAACTACCTGTGGGGGCTAAAGTGAAAAAAGCTTTTATAACACTGACGGTTTTAGCGGCTATGCCTGTTGCAGCCGCGTCAGCCGCAGATATGCCGATGAAATCGGCAGCGCCGGTGCCCTACGCCGCCGCTTATAACTGGACCGGACTTTACGTCGGTATCCAAGCCGGCGGTGCCTGGGGAACCGAGCGGAGCACCAACATTACAGGCACAACATCTGTCCCGCCAGGATTTGTGGGAGCTGCCACGGATTTAAGCGGCGCGCTAGGCGGCGTCTACGGGGGCTACAATTATCAGGTTAATCGATACCTTGTTGGTATTGACGGCGATTTCTCATGGTCGGGCGTGACTGGAACCTCGACGGATATCGGTCCGTTGAACGGACATAGTTTAAACCACACCGACCAAATGGACTGGATTACATCGGTCACCGGTCGTCTCGGCTACACAAGTGACAACTGGTTGTTATTTGCAAAGGGCGGGTGGGCGTGGGCTAAGTGGGCCGCAGATACCACCAATACCTTGGGCGCGGCCTTTTTCGGCGCTTCCATTAGTTCAACAATTCGAGACGGCTGGACCGTGGGCGCCGGCGTGGAATACGGCTTCACCTCCCAAGTGTCGCTTAAATTGGAATACGATTACGTGGGTTTCCAAACGTCGAACTTCACTAGTACGGATACCTCAGCGGCAGGCGCTGTTACGACACCTTCGCACAGTGCTACTTCGTCAATGAATATCTTCAAAGGCGGTCTCGCCGCTCGGTTCTAAGTCGAACTAATTCGATTTTCGGGTAGGACGACCAATCGCGCGGCTTACGCTGGCGTATTGGCGTTGACGATCTTTTTGCGCAACCCTTCTTCCTTTGGCGCGGCCCGGAATGACCGCTCACATCTTCAACAGGCGCTTGGCGTTGCCGGAGAGGACCTTGGCTTTGTCCTCGTCGCACAGCGGCACCGTTTCCATCCATTTGGTGCCGGGCGGGTTCGGCACGAACGGCCAATCGATGGCGAACAGGATGCGGTCGATGCCCATTTCCATGACGCAGCAGAGCAGCGCCGGATCGGAAAAGTTGCCGCTCGTGGTGACGTAGAAATTGTTGGTGAAAATATCGCGGAAGCTCATGCCCTTCTGGCCCGGCCGCTTGAGCGTCATGTCGATGCGCCAAATGAGATACGGCAGCGTCTCGCCGAGATGGCCGAGGATGATTTTCAGCTTGGGATATTTGTCGAACACGCCGGACAGTACGAGCCTGATGGCGAGCGTCGCGGTCTCCACCGTATAGCCCCACGTGGCGCGCGTGATCATCGGGAAGTCTTTGACGTAGTCCTGGTAATAGGCCGCGATCACGTTCGCATGCGGCAGCGACGGATGCATATAGAGCGGCAGATCGAGCTTCTCGGCGCGGGCATAGATCGGCCAGAATTTCTTGTCGTCGAGGAAGGCGCCGTTGGCGAGGCCGTGCAGCATGGCGCCCTTGAAGCCCAAAGCCGCGGTGCGTTCGAGCTCGTCGGCGGCGGCGGCGGGCACCGCGGTCGGCAGCGCCGCGAAGGCGGCGAAGCGCTGCGGATGGGCGGCGACGGCGGTGTGGAGCCGGTCGTTGACGCGGCGGGTCATGACCACCGCGGTGTCGGCCGGCAGCTTTTGCGTCGACGGGGCGCCGTGCGAGAGCACCTGGATGTCGATGCCGGCGTCGTCCATCTCCTTGAGTCGCAGCGCGCCGAGATCGTGCAGCTGCGTCGATTGCAGACCGGGCCGCGAGGCCTCGCTGCCGGTGAAGGTCTTGGCCAATTCCTCGTCCCAATAATGCTCCTCGATCGCGATCACCGGGCAATTCGGTTTATGAAACATTTATTCTCCCTTTACGCGTTTGGTTGGTCGCGCGTCGTAGCAATTGCGCGGTTCGGAGTCACCCCGCGTTGCGCCGCCGCTACGCATCCGGTTGCAGGAACATCCGTTTGCCGCGCGCGTTGATTGTGCGTCGAAAAAAGGAGACACACCATGCGTATTATTTTTGTTGCGGCCGTGCTCGCGGCGAGCTTTGCCGTTTCCAGCGCCTATGCGCAGTCCACTTACGTGCATCACGATTTCTGTCTGAGAACCGCATCCGGGCAGGAATGCGCTTACGATTCGATGACGCAATGCGAAGCGGCCAAGCGCGGCAATGCCGACTTCTGCATGCAGAACAGCGCGCCGACCAACCACCCGCCGAGCCAGTAACGCACCTCGCGCCGCTTGCGTCGCCGCCGGCCCATCTCTTGGGTAGTGCCGGCGGCGACGTTTCGACCAGACCGACGGCACCGGCGGCCGTCTGCCTATGGGATGGTTTTGCGGGGTGCGCGGCGAGCTAGGGCGGCGAGCCAATCGTCTCTTGCAAAGCAGCCCTGTTGCGGCGCATCATGGCGAAACATTGAGTCGGTCGTTTAATAGGCAAGGGAGGGTGCGCCGGAAGTGGGGCAGTTCACATTTGCCAAGGGACGACGGTTATGGCTCATCGTATGGCCCATCTCGCCGACAAGGCCCACCTCGACCGGGAGACGCTTGCCCGGGTGCATTCGGCCGTCGTGCTCGGCGTGATCGGCAGCGGGCTTTTGGCCTGCGCCATAGGCGCCTTCGTCTACGACGTCGGCCGCTGGTTTTCGGTCTGGTGACCGCCCAGCCCCCGGTAAGACCCCCTTAATCATGGCGGACTAGTCTTTTCTCCGATTGCTGGCCGGCGAGGGGTCGAGATGGGCGAACGCCGTAATTCGAGACGGTCGAAAAGCTTCCTGCGCGGCTTCGTCTATGTCAGCCGCAAGCACGGCGCGCTCGCCTGCCTGGTCCGCGACATGTCCGAGAATGGCGCGCGGATCATCTTTTCCGATCAGGTGACGCTCCCCGACATGGTCGATCTCTACATTCCGCAGCGCGAGCAGACGCTGCCGGCGCGGGTGAGCTGGCGCAAGAACGACGAGATCGGACTGGCCTTCATCGAAGCCGAGCGCGAGCCGGAAGTCGCCACGCCGACCGCGGGACAGATCGCGCAGCGCGTCGCGCTCCTCGAAGCCGAGATCGCGTCGCTGCACGTGATGCTCAAGCGGCTCAAGGCCGACAAGGCCGAAGCCGGCAACGAAGCCGCGGCGTAGGCCCGGCGCTATTCGAAAATCTTCTCGCCCTGCAAGTCGACGATCTGGCGCGCTTTGTTGAGCGTGAAATTCACCGCGTCGTCGTAGGCGGCATAGGCGTCGGCGCGGATGAAGCGGTGCTCCTTGCGCACGCCGTCGACCTCGCGCTCGATCGTGCCCGCGGTCTGATAATGGCCGTTATTCGCGAACGGCGCGGCGCGGATGACATAGCCCTTATATTCGACCGGATCGGCGGCTTGCGCGGGCTTGACGCCTAAGCCGCCGCCGAACAACGCGCGCAGAAACGACAGCATCGGGCCTTCCCGTTTTCCGGTTCGTTGCGGCTTTTATCCGCGACGCGCAAATGATACTCCTTCGCCTGCGCGTCCGCATCCCCGTCACGGAGTCATGCCACATGCCGAAAGCCTATTGGGTGACCTGCTACCGCTCGATTTCCGATCCGCAAAAAGTCGCCGCCTATGCCAAGCTCGCCGGCCCTGCAACCGCGCAATTCGGCGCCCGCTATATCGCGCGCGGCGCGGCCGTGCACGCGTTCGAGTCCGGCCAGAAGGAACGCACCGTGATCGCGGAATTCCCGTCCGCCGAGAAGGCGATCGCCGCCTATAACAGCCCCGACTACAAGAAGGCGCTCGACGCGCTCGGCGACGGCGCGGTGCGCGACATCCGCATCATCGAGGCGCTGGAATAGCGCGATGAGCGCGGCCTGACCGCCCGCGCCGGCGTGCCTTATCGCGCCGCAAATCGTTAATGATAGGCGTCGCGCCGAAACCAAAGTGATTGCGGAAAGGGCAAAGCGCCACTATATAGGCGCCATTCGCGATTTAGCCTGCCTTGCCTCAGCTCGTGAGAGCTTTTCCCAAGAACACGCAAAATCCGGATTTGGACCGTGCGAATCGTTCGCATAGCCGCAAAAACGCATGATGCGTTTTCCAAAGGAGGGCCACATGGCTCAAGGTACCGTTAAGTTTTTCAACGCCCAAAAAGGCTACGGCTTCATCGTTCAGGACGCCGGGGGCCCGGATGTGTTCGTTCACATCTCCGCCGTCGAGCGCGCCGGCATGAGCAACCTGGTCGAAGGCCAGAAGCTGTCGTTCGACATCGAGGCCGATCGGCGCAGCGGCAAATCGGCTGCGACCAACCTGCAAGCGGCGTAACGAATACCCATAGGAAGCGCCGGCGTCATAATGGCGCCGGCGTTTCGTTTTAAGGCATGGCACAGCAAAAAGAAGGACAACAACAATGCCGAGAAAGCCGGGACAGAACTCCGAATTCGTCATGTTCGACGTGGTCTATGAGGACGGCACGCAACGCTCGAACCGCAAGGTGCCGCGCGCGCTGATCGGCGGCGTCGACGGCGACAAGCCGGCGCACGGGTTCCTCATGGAGCAGGATCGCGACATCGCGGAAAAATCCGGGATGCCGCAAGCGAAGATCAAGAATATCACCCGCTCCGGCGCCAAGAAGAAGGCCCGCGACTTCGAGTGGGGACAGGCGAGCTAGTAGCCGGTCCGCGCGAAGAGCTGGCGCAGCAGCGCAACATTGCGGCGGTTGGCGCGGAAGAACACGTCGAACGCATCGCCGGCAAACGGCACGACGCCGACCAAGCCTTCAAGCATCACGTTCCCGATCATGCGCGCGAACAGTGTGCGCGGTACGCCGAGCCGGCGCGCCTCGTACAGCAAATAGCACGACAGCATGGATGCCAGCGCGTCGCCGATGTCGGGCACCAGGCGCAAGAGCGATTCCACGCCGAAGCGCACATTGGTGCCGGGCAAGGCGAAGGCGGTATCGAGCACGGTGGCGAGCATGTCGAGCCGGTCGAGCGCCGCGCGGCGCGACGCCGCGTCATAAGGATCGGCATCGGCAGATTGGAAGGCGGCAAAGCCGCGGCTGGCCGAGAAGGTCATCTTCGTTCCGTCTTTCTGCCCCGCCGCACAGATGGGAAGGCGTGCGCGCAGTGCAAGTAAGCGCTAAGCTCGGCTTCCCCACAACGAAGCGCGCGGAACCGTCATGCCCAGCATCCAGATCCTAAATCCCGAAAGCCTCGGCAAGCCGCTCGGGCAATATTCACAGATCACGCGCGTGAAAGCGGCCGAGTTCTTGTTCATCGCCGGCCAAGTCGGCGCCGGCAGGGACGGCAAGACGCCGGCTGATTTCGACGCGCAATGCGCGCTGGTGTTCTACAATATCGGCGCGACGCTGGCCTCGCAGGGCGCAAGCTTCGCCAATCTCGTCGAGTTCACGACCTACCTCGTGCACTCGCAGGACATCCCGAAATTCATGGCCTACCGCACGCGTGAATTCCCAAAACTGTTCGCCACCGACGCCTATCCGCCCAACACGCTTCTCGTCATCGATCGCCTGGTGCAAGAGCAATTTCTGATCGAGGTGAGCGCGGTCGCGGCGTTATAATGGCGGTCGCTCACTGATCCGCCGGCCATTGCCGCGCCACGGCTTCGGCGCCCGCCTCGAGCGCCACGCTTTCCAACAGGTATCCGACCGTGGTGAGGCTGGCGTCGCGCGCCCGCTTCGCCAGACCGAGCGCGGCGATCCCAATGCCTTCAGCGACCCGCGCGCTATCGATCCGCTCGTCCGCCGGCCGACCGGAGGTCCGGTCCAGGCAACCGTCGGCCGGATGTTGGCTGCGATCAGCCCGACTGATTGCAGTCTTTCATGCCCGGCGGCGTCGATTCGACAGACGACGCAACTTTTTGTTGCATACTGATTGATTATCAACGATCGTCAATCAAGCTCGGCTGCAACTTAAATAATACAAAGAAAATTCAATGACTTGCATTTAGCTGTCATTTCACTTAGCCAAGGCGCTCCGTTTTTACGCGGCGACGGCGCATGGCAAAGCGCTCGAGAGCCCGCCCCCTAAAGGCGCGATTTCCCCGACTGCGGCAGCTGCGGCAAGAACAGCTCGGGTGGGAAATCGTCGATATCTTAAGCCGCTTGCGGGCAGCAAACCGAGCATTTCATCGATCTACCGCCTGGAGCAAGGCGAAGCCATCCGCATGTCGAGCGCGCGCCGCGTATTCGAAGTCATCAACGGCGCGCTCCAGAATAAGCTCGATGCCAACAAAGAACTGGAAATGAGCTGGTAGACGCGGGGCCTTCGTCGCCGTGTGCGCCGAGGCGTTAACCTTCCTGCAAGGCCTGGGGCGACAAAGCGGCCATTCTGCTACGCCGAACTGGATTTTAGGGCGTCTGTGCCCGATTGTGGCTTTGTGACGTTCATATTGCACTGCAATGCATGAGGCATACGCATAGAATCTATGCGCAGCAAGGCCTTGCGACACAATCTTGCTGATCTATATTGCGATGCAACAAGACCAAGAATAGGCGCGGGAAACGCCCTGGGTCCTCGGGCTCTCAACCGGAGATGACACCATGGCCTACGCCCGCATTGCGGACGAACTACAGGATTTCGTTGCGGATGCCGCCAAGCCGAAGAACAAGCTCGGTTTCTTCCGCCGCCTATTCGACGCGATGGTGGAAGCGCGCCGGAGCAGCGCCGAACGCGAAATCGCGGCTTACCTCGAAGGTAGCGGCCAATTTCTGACTGACGAGGCCGAACGCGAGATCGACCGCATCCTGTCTTCGTCATCGCGGTTCTGATGCCGCCACGGTCCCAACAATCCACCATTCGCGAAAGACGGCCATCATGACGACCCTATCGCTTCGCGCCGGATTTCCGGCGGACACGCGGCGCGGCTTCGCCCGTGCGCTTGCCGCCGTGACGGCGACCGTCGAGCGGGTGTTCGAGGTGATCGCGGAAGCCGAGCACCAATCGTCCGCGGCGCGAAACCGCTATCCGCTCGCCGACTGACGCTGACGCGGCAAAACCTGAACCCCGTCGCGCCTCGACCAATCAACCGCCAGCCGGAAGCCCGAGGCCGTTTCGGATTGCGGCGATGAAAGCCGTGAAAGCCGCAGTTTCACCGGCACGCGGCGGGCTTAAGCCCCAGACCGGTTTCGGCCAGAGCGGATCGTCTTTCCGCCGCGCCACGATGTGGATGTGAAGCTGCGGCACGATGTTGCCGATCGCCGCGATGTTGAGCTTGTCGGAGCGTGTCACCTCCTTGAGCAGCCGCGACACTTGCGCAATTTCGGTCATCAGCTGGCTTGCATTGGCGCCCAGATCCGCGATCTCGATGACGCCCGCGCGCCGCGGCACCAGGACGAGCCACGGATAGTCGGCATCATTGATCGCCGCCACGCGGCATAAAGCGAGATCGCCGACCGGGGTCGTGTCGTTGTGAAGCTTAGGATGCAGCGACCAGGCGGGAGGCATGACGAGACCTCTGATCCGTCATCCCGAGGTGCGAGCACTCGCGACTCGCGAAGGATGAACGGCACTCAGGGTGACGGTGCGTAGGTCAGTTATCCAAAAAGCTCCGCAGCTTTCGGCTCCGCGACGGATGCTTCAATTTGCGCAGCGCCTTGGCTTCGATCTGCCTGATGCGCTCGCGGGTCACCGAGAACTGCTGGCCGACTTCTTCCAGCGTATGGTCGGTGTTCATGCCGATGCCGAAGCGCATGCGCAGCACGCGCTCTTCGCGCGGGGTGAGCGAGGCGAGCACCCGCGTCGTGGTCTCGCGCAGGTTCGACTGGATCGCGGCGTCGATCGGCAGGATGGCGTTCTTGTCCTCGATGAAATCGCCGAGATGCGAATCTTCCTCGTCACCAATAGGAGTTTCGAGCGACAGCGGCTCCTTGGCGATTTTTAAAACCTTGCGCACTTTTTCGAGCGGCATGCCGAGCTTTTCGGCGAGCTCTTCCGGCGTCGGTTCGCGGCCGATTTCGTTGAGCATCTGGCGGCTGGTGCGCACGATCTTGTTGATGGTCTCGATCATGTGCACCGGGATGCGGATGGTGCGCGCCTGGTCGGCGATGCTGCGCGTGATTGCCTGACGAATCCACCACGTCGCATAGGTCGAGAATTTATAGCCGCGGCGGTATTCGAATTTATCGACCGCCTTCATCAGGCCGATATTGCCTTCCTGGATCAGGTCGAGGAATTGCAGGCCGCGATTGGTGTA
>Ga0181525_10000095_pt1 | contig 79851 bp, 70 predicted proteins | sample PEATcosm2014_Bin_48_FD_121100 | JGI IMG/M metagenome (GOLD analysis project Ga0181525, IMG submission 121100) | Peatland microbial communities from MTU Mesocosm Facility, Houghton, MI, USA - PEATcosm2014_Bin06_10_metaG | ecosystem: Environmental > Terrestrial > Soil > Wetlands > Peat | place...
AAAATCAGCCTTTGCTCGATTTCATCGACGCCGTCAAAAGCCAGGGGGCTTCGGACGAATTCGTGGTGAATCTTCTGCGGCAGAACGGCTGGTCGGAGAAGCGAATTTACCAGGCCTTCAGCGCGTGGTATGAGGCGCGCTCCGGGAAAGCGGTTCCGAACGGCGGCGGCCGGATTGAAGCTGCGAAGGACGCGTTCCTTTATCTGCTCGCTTTCATTACGCTGGCGATCTGGACCATTCAGTTGGGTTCGCTGCTATTCACGGTGATCGACTGGACTTTTCCTAATCCGGCGCTGGACAACAACCTAAACGCCAGATTTACGACCGGAAGCATCGCAGACGATCTGGCCGCCATCATTGTGGCGTTTCCGCTATTTCTGCTGGTGACTTGGGGGATCTTGCGCGGCATCCAGCGCCAACCGGAGCGCCTCGAAAGTTCGGTGCGAAAGTGGCTCACCTACCTTACGCTGGTGATCACAGCGAGCACGATGATCGGGGACATCGTCACCTTTCTCGCGTACTTACTGCGCGGCGACCTGGATACGCGCTTTGCCTTCAAGGTTCTGACTGTGCTGGTGATTGCGGGCAGCGTGTTTGTGTACTACCTCGATTCACTGCGTCGCGATCGGGCTTCTCCCGGTCGAAATCAGTTGTTTGCCGTTGCCGCGTTCGCGCTGGTGGTTTTCGGCATTTCCCTTGGATTCATGCATCTCGGTTCGCCCGCTGTGCAGCGTTCCGTGGCCGAAGACGCGCGCCGTCTATTTGACCTGTCTTCTCTCGCTCAGGGAGTGCACGGCAAGTGGCTGCGCCATGGGAACACGGAGTTCACGCTTCCCCCGACGATTCAGGATTTGCAAAGGACAAACATCGGAGTGGCGGCCAACATCACCGATCCGGTGAACGGGCGGACCTACCGATACCTGCCGTCAGGGGGAACGGCTTACCGGCTGTGCGCCACGTTCACGAATCCGAGTCCGGCTGATGTCCCAGGCCAGTGGTACCACCTGGCCGGGAATGTGTGCTTTGCTCTGGATGCGAGCGAAGACGTTCAATTCGTGCCAGCGCCTCAGTGAGAACGGCTCGAGCGCCGGTCACCTGCGCGGTGGCGGCTGGGAGGGCATGGCGGATGCTACGCGGCGGCGCTCGAGAGCCATTCGCGCCTCGATCCAAAGCTCACGGGGCAATCCGATGGTGCGTCGTAGAGTCCCATACGCGCGGCTCGCGCGCCGCAGTGCCGAAACTTCCGCCTTCGCGATGCGATGCTCACGGAGCAATTCATCGAATCGCGCGCATGCAAAGCGGTAAAGTTGCCGGTCGAGAGAATTGGCGCGCTCAATAGCCGCCACGGTCTCTCGGGATATGGTCTCGATGGCGGGCCGCCACGGATTGACATTGATGGGGCGATAAACCAGGCGGCGCCACCCGAGAATTGCGCGGCATAAGAGCAGCGACTCGTCGATGCGTTCGCTGATGCCTACCATTGCCAATCGCTCGCGAAGGTTGGCCGAAGCCAACTCCAGCAACTCGCCGGAGCTCGCACCCGCCGGCGCGCCTGCCAGCATGCGGGTTTGCAAATTGTGAACTTCGGCGGATAGCTCGCTATTCACGAACTGATCGAGCGTGATGCGTCCGCGGCTTAGGACGGCATGGAATTTTTCGGTGGCGCTGCGCAGATTGAAGTAGTACTCGGATATCACGCGTTCCACCGGATCCCGCAGTATTGTGAAGCAGATGGTCTTACGCGGGGCGAACAGGTCTGGCCGGTAGGGCAGATGGCCGCGAACGCACTTTACACTGGCGCGCCGCTCCGCAGTCATCGCATCCCATTTCTGGTTGGCGGCCTCTACTGTTGGCGCGTTGATGTCGATCGCTTCTGCCCGGCGGAACTGACTCCACATTACATAAGAGACGGTGGTACCGGCGGTCTTGCGCAGATGCACGAAGACTAATAGCGGCTCATCGTACATCGATATTCCTTAAATTCCTATATTTCTCTCAAATGCGGATTTGCGCACGAGCGCGCTTCTGCCCTCATCAATATCGCGTATCAGGCCATAGTAACGGCGCAAGTGCGCAGGCCGTGACCAGTGCTTCAGACAGGCGCGGTAGCCGCGTTCGGCCATTGCTTCGCGCAACCCGTCATCGGCGTGCAGCCGGTTAATGGCGTCAACCAATTGGTCAACCCCCTCGTAAAGCAAACCGCCTCCACTTTCGTTCACGATCTCCCGCAGCCCGCCGATGCTGTGGGCAATCACCGGCGTTCGATGCGCCAACGCCTCGATCGCGGTCAAGCCGAAGGGCTCCTCAAATCGCGACGGTGTGATGCAACCGCGCGCATGGAAGTAGAGCGCGGCGAGATCGGCCTGCGAAACATGGCCAAGAAAATGAATGCGCGGATTGCCGGCGATCCGCCGCTGAATGCTCTCGGACTCGCTGCCGTCGCCGGCAATCACGAGATCCGGTTCGCCGACCCGCTCCCATGCCGCCAGCAGATCGTCGAGCCCCTTGAGCGGCTCCAATCGTCCGACAAAGAGAAAATAGGGCCGTTCGAAAGGACGCGTCAGCGAGCTCAGTTCGTGCTCGGCCGGAACTTCGGTGAACAACGGCAGATAAACCATGGCACTCGCGAACCCGCGTTCGGCATGGATTCGCGCTACGGCACGGCTGGGCGCAAGGAAAGCGTCGACATGCCCCGCCATCCGCTCGATCAGACCGGTGTATCTCCATAGCTGCGGCGGACGTCCCGCCCGAATCGCGCATTGCAGGCATTGTTCCGATTCGCAAGGCCGCTCGCCAAACTTCCACAGCACATGGCGCGCGCACACCAGCCAGTACTCAAGCACGGTGAACAACCTGATCGGACGCGCCCCGGCGGTCTTGAGGGCAAGAATCCCCGGCCCAAACATCGAAATGTTGTTGAAGTGGATAACATCGTACTGCTTGCCCTCGATGGCGCGGGCGATTTGCGAAGCACGGCCGATCGGGAAACCGCTCTGGTGGCTCGCGATAGAGACGAGCCAGGGGAGAGAGCTATTCAACGGGTAAATTGAGACATTCGGATGCGACGGCAGCGGCTGCGGCAGGGGCCGCTTGCCCGCCAGAATCTCATAAGAGTCGGCGCAGTGGATTACATCCACCAAGTGGCCGTCGCCGGCGAGAGCATTAGCAAGCCGCCACGCATAAACCCCATCGCCACCAAAACTATAGGGCGGATAGAACGTCGTAATGAGGAGAACTCTGAGTTGTTCTCTCATCGAGCTCTCACTTGAAAACTCCTTGCCCTTCCAGGCCGGGCGAGCACCGAGTCGAAGACTTCCATCAGCCGCATTGCAGCGCTTTCCCAGCTCAGGGACGCTGTGCGCTCGAGTCCGCGCTCGCGCAACGCGTGCCGCCGGCTGGAGTTGGCCAGAAGACCGGACACGTGCGCGTAAAGGGTATTCTCATCCTGCGGCTCAAAATAGACAGCCGCATCGCCAAGCACGTCCGGCAGAGCGCTGGAACACGTCGCAATAACTGGCGTCCCGCAGGCAACTGCTTCGAGTCCTGTAAGTCCAAAACCTTCTTCGAGCGATGGCAGCACCGCGAGCGTGGCACGATTCAGCGCCAGCACCAGATCGTGATCCTCCAGCACGCCAGGGAACCTCACCCGGTCGAGCCCATGGCAAATTGCCTGAAGAGCCTGAAACTCGACTCGGTTCGGGCCACTTTGTGAACCCACCATCACTAGATAGACATCGCTAAACCGGGGTTCGCGGCACAGCCGGGCAAACACGCGGGCCAGAGCGCGGAGATTCTTATGCGGCGCAAAGGCGCCGTGATAGACAACCATCCGCGCCAGCGGCGGGACCGCCAGCCGCTCGGAGATGGCAGCCATCGCCGGGCAGTCCGTAAGCGGTCTGAAGATCGCAGCCGGCGCCTCGCCGACTATCGTAATCGCGCTCTCGGGCATCCGGAAGTGTCTGGCCACCGATTTGCGTGCATGATCGGAAACCGTGATCAGTCGGCTCGATTGCTGCGCCGCCAGTCGAAGCTTGATGTTCCATGCGATGCGCTGAGCGTAAGAGGGGAAAATCGATTTTGGATAACGCCAGGGAATCGTGTCGTGAACGGCGACGACAACCGCCGCGCGCGCAATCACCGGAACGAAATTGAGCGGCGACGGAAAGAACCACAGGTCCATACCAGCGCGCGCGATTGTGCGAGTCAGGCTAAGCAGGCTGGGTAGCGTACGCACCGGCGCGCCCGCGCGGCGCGGATTAACGAAGCGAATTACTTCGGCGCCCGGGGGCGCGATAGCATCGGCCTCCATCAACAAGGTGAAGGAATAGGGGGCCGGTATTCGAAGGAGCGCGGAGACAAGCTCCCGGCAATAGCGCCCGTAACCGGTCTTTTGATTCCATGCCAGCGCTTCAATCCCGACACGGATAGGCTGTCGAGACGGATTCGAATCCCCGCCCAGGGCCAGCGCCAGAGTTTCAGGGTGCGATTCTGCTGAGTCAGTGCCGTTGCGCGTAATATCTTGCACCTTCGAATAACCCAGTAAGCATCCCTTTGGTTCTGAAGAGTTGGTATGAAAAAGAACTCTTCTGGAACGTCACACATGCCAGTGCAAGCCTGATCATCGCCCTTGCAAGCAGATCCAGATACACCCAACTCGCCGCGTACTGTTTGCGTCGCACTATACTTTTCGCAATAACTGCCCCAAAACCCCGGGAATAATCGAACATCTTGCTAAACGGGAACAGAGCCTCCCGATCATAGTTGATTTCATGATAGACAGTTATCGCCGGCTGGAAGACACCCTTGTGGCCATCGAGAAGCAGCGACAAAATGAGATCGGTTTCTTCCCCGGAGCCCCAATCCGTCCCGATTCCCAACCGTTCGTCGAATGAAAAGGGGCTTTCGATCAGCAGGCGGTTGATGAAGATTCCGACTGATATCGGAAAGGTAAATGCATTGGCGACTGAAATACGAACACTGTGCTTTGAATTTCTCCTATGACTGAATGGCAAGCGTCTTAAAGGATCAACAACAGAAGTACAGACAAACGCCTTGTCAGGATCTGCGAGGAAGCAATCAGTGACCCTGCTCAGGGTATCGGTCGGGTACCAACAATCATCGTCTGGAAAACCGAGGATTCGGCCAGCGCAAGATTGGAGCCCGATGTTTCTTGCGGTGGAGAGGCTGCATCTCGTATTGGGCAGGTGTTTGATGCAACAACTGTCTTGATACTCGCGCAGCAGAGGCGCTATGCGGTTGCTACAATCCTGGCTGACCACGACTACTTCAAAGAGCTTATAGAACCCTTCGCTGAGTGACTGCAGAAGTCTCTCGAGTCTGTCGACTCTGTCCTCACGGGTGGTTACGATCAGCGATACGAGCAACTAACCGGCTCCAGTGCGAGCGAACTTCTTACGCTCGTGCTCTTCCAGTATGCTCTTCCTGAAGGGGTCGATAGCTCCACAACCGCATTTTCAGCACTGAACCGCGCGCGTCAGCAAGCGGATAGACGTTGTACGCAAAATTTAGGCAGCTTGGCCCTAGTGAACCCTCCTCGAGTCTCCCTCCGGGCAGCGCCGGACGTCTCTTTGCCGCACCCAAGCCCCCCTCGCCGCTAAAATGAAGTTTATGCGTAGTGCGACGCCCCGTCTGCTCCCATTCGTCCTCACCGCCAGGCTGCTCTTTCTCCTCGCCGCCGGCCTGTTCTCTGCTTCCGCCAAGGCGCCTTTCACATTTGACGCCATGATGAAGCTTGCGCGGCTGAGCGAGCCGCAGCTCTCCCCGGATGGGCGGTTCGTCGTGTTTACTTCTCAGACCGTGGATATGTCCGCCAACTCCAAGCCATCGCAGATCTGGCTGGTTGCCCTGGACGGCGGCATTCCCATGCAGTTGACGAAAGACGGCACCTCGAATACCCGCCCGCGCTGGTCGCCCGACGGCAGGCGTCTGTTCTTCGTCTCTAATCGCAGCAATGGCTCGCAGATCTGGTCCATGAATTCCGATGGCAGCGACCCGCGCCAGGTGACCAATTTGCCCACCGGCGCCGACGGCGTGACGGTCGCCCCATCCGGCAGATGGATCCTGTTCAGCAGCGACGTTTACCTGGAGTGCGTGGCCGCGGCCGTAGGCGCCGACTACAACGCGGATTGCAACAAGAAAGCGGCCGACGCCGAGGCGGCAAACAAGGTGAAGGCCCGCGTCTATACCAGCCTTCTCTATCGCCATTGGACCGCCTATCAAGGCAGGCAGCGCCGCCATCTATTGGTCCAAAGCTTGGAAACCGGCCGGGTGCAGGACTTCACTCCCGGCAAGGTAGACGTTCCGCCCTTCTCCCTCGGCGGCCCTGACGGTTATGCGATTTCCCCGGATTCGATCGAGTTCACTTACGTCTCCAACACCGATGCCGACCTCTCGACCAGCACCAACTCCGATCTGTTCACCGTCGCGATCTCTGGCGGCGAACCCAAGCGCATCACCAATAATCCCGGCGCCGACGAAGGGCCGGTGTATTCGCCCGATGGAAGGTATCTGGCGTATCGCACCCAGCTTCGCTCCGGCTATGAAAGCGATCAGTGGCGCCTCGCGGTCCTCGAACGGGATACCGCGAAGCTCAACGTCCTCACGGAGTCTAGTGACCGCCCCGTCGACAGCTTCACGTTCACTCCCGATTCCAAATTCATCTTTTACACGACTAGTGACCATGGAACTCATCCCATTGCCATGATTCCCGTCGCTGGCGGGCCCATCCGAATGATCGCCCAAGGCCGCAGCTCGCTCGACGATGTGCAGCTCACTCCCGACGGCAAGACCATGATCTACACCGAACAGAGCGGCTCACATCCCGTCGAGATCTTCAAGACCACTTCGGGCGGCGGCGGCGGGGTCCCGCTGACCAACCTGAATAGAGCCCTGCTCGATCAATATGACCTCGCCCCCCTCGAAGTCATTACCGTTGACGGAGCCGACGGCGCCAAGGTGGATAGCTTCGTGGTGAAGCCCCCCGGCTTCGATCCCCACAAACGTTATCCTGTGCTGTTCCTCATCCACGGCGGTCCGGAGGGTGAGTGGGGCGAGGAATGGACCTATCGCTGGAATGCCCAGGTGTTTGCCGGCGCCGGTTTCCTGGTAGTGATGCCCAATCCGAGGGGTTCCACCGGCTACGGCCAGAAATTCACTGACGGCGTGAATGGCGATTGGGGCGGCCAAGCGTATAACGACATCATGGCCACCGCCGACTACGTGGCCGCGCTTCCCTACGCTGACCGTGACCGCATGTGCGCCGCAGGCGGCTCCTATGGCGGCTACATGATCGACTGGATTCTCGGCCACACAGATCGTTTCCGAGCCCTGGTTTCGCATGCCGGCGTCTACGATTTGCGAAGCGAGGCGGGCGAGACTGACGAATTATGGTTTACCCAGTGGGAGTTCAAAGGCTTCCCTTGGGAGAACCCCGACATGTACGAGCGCTGGTCACCGAGCAACTTCGTGAAAGAATTCAAAACGCCCACGCTGGTAACGCACGGCGAATTGGACTACCGGGTGCCCGTGAGCCAAGGCGAGCAGTTGTTCACCGCTCTTCAGCAACAACGAGTGCCTTCGAAGCTCATTCAGTTCCCGGATGAAGGACATTGGATCCTCAAGCCGCAGAACAGCGCCCTCTGGTACTCCAGCGTCATCGGCTGGTTGAACGAGTTCGTGAAGAAGCCGTAGCTTGGCGGAAGGTCGAAGCGGTGAGTAGGCCTCAGCAGGCTGATCGCTGACAGCTGACCGCTCGCCGCGCAGCGGCGTGTCAAAGGGGCGTGCTCGCCGCAAAACATACTTGCGGCGAGCTCCACTATTCGCTCGATGAACGAGCAGGCCCCTTGACTCGTGTCGAAAACTGCGTGCCCGTTAGCCAACCGGGTTATAGCTGTTAAGCCAAGCCTGATAACCCGCCAGCCCGGCGATCACTACTCCATACGCAATCACAACGATCATGAGGTAACGAATCGCCTTATCCAAGCTGTCAAGCCGTTTCCCGACCGTCACCTGGCTGGAAATGATCCTGGAATCCAGCGGGTCGTCATGCAGATGAACGGTGTGGTCTTCATGCTCATCCACCCACCTGCGGTATATGGCCATGGCGGTGAGAGTCAACACCAGAACGCCCCACACAACCAAATTTAAGATCAAGGACATACCCATAAATCACTCCTTGACGAACTCACGGCACGGAGTTGGAGCTATGGGCTCAAACCTCTTTTTAAGAAGAGATCCCGCCGGCTGCCCAACCCCGGCTCTATTCGATCTTGCCCACATCATATGCCCGAAGCGCACAGGTTTCAATAGTAGATCTATGGAGTGCCTCCAGCTCCAGGTCCACCCTTCCGCGGCTCCGGCCTATTCTTCGCGCAACGCCTCGATCGGCTCGATCCGCGAGGCCCGCCAAGCCGGCAATGCGCTCGACACAATAGCCGCCAGCGCCAGGCAGATTGGCGCCAGCGCAAACGTGGCTGGATCAGTGGGTGTGACGCCAAACAAGAGCGATCGCAGAGCCTGCGTGGTAGCGAGCGAAGCGCCCACTCCCAACACCGCCCCTGCCGCCGTGAGCTTCACCGCGTGCGCCAGCACCATCCTCACCACTTGCGAGCGTTCCGCTCCGAGTGCCATCCGCAAGCCGATCTCAGACGTCCGCTGCGCTACTGCGTAGGAAACCACGGCGTAGATCCCCACCAGGGCCAGGCTGAGCGCCAAAGCCGAGAAGAGGCCCAACAGCAGACTGGTAAATCGCGGTGAAGCGATCTGGTCCGCCAGCTTGGATTCGAGTGTTGCGACACGCACTGCCACCTCAGGATTCAGGCTCAACGATAGATGGCGCACGGTTTCGCCCAGCGCGGATGGGTCGCCCCCCGTCTTCAGCAGGAGCGTGTAGGCCGAATACGGGTGTTGCAGCACCGGCATGAAGATTTCAGGCTGCGGTGGCCGCGCCGCGCCATCCAGCCTCGCATCCGACACTACGCCGATGATGGTCATCCATTTCATCGATATCTCGTCCATTCCGCACATGATTTTGCGTCCCACAGCGTCCCGCCCCGGGAACGCCGCACGAGCAAACGCATCGTTGACCATGGCCTCGAGCGGAGCAGCCGAATCATCGCGATCCGTGAAGTCGCGTCCCCGCAAGAGCCGGATGCCCAGCAGATGGAAATAGTCTGTGGAGGCGATCGTGAAGTCTGCTTGTGGTGAGGACACTGTGAAATCCTTCATCGTCTGCCCTTCCACGAGGTATGACCCACTGGATCCCTGGTCGCCTGGAACGCAGCAGGTCAAAGCCGCCGCCCGCACACCGGGGAGTGCCGCGGCGCCGGTCCGCACCTCACGAAAATAGCCTTGGGTCAACCGCAGGTTGTCGGCATCGCCGTTGCTCGTCGAGTTCAACTCCGCGGTGAGAATCGACTCGGGATTAAAACCCAGATCGGCATGTAAGAGCGAGCTGAGGCTGCGCGTGACCAAGCCTGCCGAAATCACCAGCACCACGCAGAGCGCAACCTGCGCCACCACAAACAGATTGCGCAGGCGAGCCATTGGGCCGCCCACCACGCCGCGGTTCGACGCCTGCCGCAGGGATTCCACCGGATCGACGCTCGATACACGCAGCGCCGGCGCCAGGCCAAACAGGAAACTGGCGGCCAGCGACACTGCCAGAGTGAAGAAAAGCACGCCCGTATCGATGCTCACTTCGTCGAAGCGCGGCAGACCTTTCGGGGCCAGCGCCATCAGCGCCGCAACCCCCCAGTTGGCCAGCAAGAGGCCGGCGCCGCCGGCGACCAACGCCACAATCAGGCTCTCGAGCAGCAACTGGAAGGTGAGTTGAATCCGGCTTGCGCCGAGCGCGGCCCGAATGGCCATCTCGCGCGTCCGCACTGTCGCCCGCGCCAGCAGCAGGTTGGCCACGTTGGCGCAGGCAATCAGCAGTACGATCCCAACGGCGCCGAGCAGCACCCAGAGAAGCAGGTGTATGTCACGAACCGTGTAATCCTGCAGCCGCGTCACGGCCACGCTTTTGTCCTTGTTGGAATCCGGATACGCCTGCTGGAGCCGGGCGCCGATCGAGGACATCTGGGCCTGCGCCTGTTCCATCGACACCCCGGGCTTCAGCCGGCCGACCACCCGGTAATTGTGCCCGCTTCGGTTCGGATTCTCACCCCAGAGACTCACCGGAGCCCAAATCTCCGTCTCGCCGGGGAACCGGAAGCCGGGAGGGAGAACGCCTGCGACGGTCAGAATCTTGCCGGCCGCGCGAATCTGCTGCGAGCCGTCGGGCGCGCCTTCTCCAAAATGCCGGCGCCAGAATGCGCCGCTAACCATCACTGCGGGCGTGGCGTCCGCGCGAAAGTCATCCGGGGTCAGCAGGCGCCCCAACGAAGGAGTCACCCCCATCGCAGCAAAGAACTCCGGCGTGACCACGGCATAACTGGCCAGTTCGGGCGTCTTGCCTACCAGCACGGTGGCTTCGTCGCCCTGGTACATGGCTGTTGCGGCAAACGCTGTACTCTGGTCGTGCCAGTCGTGAAAATCCGGACCCGAAACCAGCCCGAAGCGGTGCCCGCTCTTCCACGAGCTGGTCAGCGCCACAATCCGGTCGGATTCCCGGAAGTCGAGCGGTCGCAAGAGAACGCTATTAACCACGCTGAAGATGGCGGTATTGGCGCCAATCCCCAACGCCAGAACCAGAATCAGCAGCAGGGTGAAGCTCGGCGATTTCAGCAGCGAGCGGATCGCAAGGCGCAGGCTCATGCCGCAACCTGCTGCAACTGGCGCGCCATCGCCACCCGCCTCTCTCGGAAGTAAATGAAGGGCACGCCCAGCCTGGAGCCCTTGCCGGTAGTTCGAATCTGGGAAACCGAGGGCAGAAACCGAACATCACGACGACCCTCGAACCCCCGTCTGGACACGCTAGCTAAGACATCAATGGCCGCCGATGAACGCCGATCAACGCTGATTGAAAAATCATCCGCGTTTATCAGCGGCTCACGATCGTGTCCCTGGTCCGGCCCCCTGTGGCTGAAAGCTGACCGCTGAAAGCTGACACCTCATTCCCCGCCCACCTGCTCGCCCAGCCACTTGAGATACCCCGCCGCGCCCTCCACCACCGGGATTGCCAGTACCTCCGGCACATCGTAGCCGTGAATCTCGAGAATTCGCTCGCGAAGTGCCCCGAACGCCGCTGCTGTCGTTTTGATCACGAGCAACGCCTCCTGTGCCGTCTCAACCGCATCTTTCCATCGGTAGACGCTTTCGACTCCGGGCGCGATATTCACGCAGGCAGCAAGCCTCTCTTCCACCAGCGATCGCGCCAAGCGGCGTCCCTCGTCCATTGAAGGACACGTGCAAAGCACCACCAAGAAATCAGAAATTGAAGACGGCATTTCCACACTCTTTCCGGACATTCGCCGCGAGCAGCTCTCAAATTGCTTGAAAGCGCGTCTTTTAGTGGACGTACGCGGTCGAATCAGATTATAAGAGAGAGTAGGTTGTTAGCGAATCGATGAAAAAATACGTGCGTCCGCTGCCGTTCGTGATCGCGCTTGTGGCGTTGGTGTACGGCAGCATCGTTCTGCGTGGACCGCGCGGCCTCAGCGACCTCGCGGAAAAGCGCGCTCTTGCCCGGAGTCTCGAAAGTCAGAATGCCGAGATCGAGCGTTTAAACAAAGAAAAAGCCGAGCATGTGAAGAAACTGGGGAGCGATCGCAGCACCCTGGAGGTTGAGATTCGCAAACGCCTCGGCATGAAGAGAGAGAACGAGACTTTGTTCAAAGACTCAAACCCGATGCCCGCAGATGGAGCCGGAGCCGGAACTCCCGCTCCCACTTCCACTGATCGCTAACGCGGCTGCAGCGCTCCTCGAATCACGCCGGCCGCTTCCCGGATGGTCTCTTCGCCGGCGAGCAACAGCCGGTGAGGGAACCAGAACGCATCATGCAGATAAGCTTCGGCGTTTGGACAGGGACGCACTACGCAGGGCGCGGTGCGGTACATCGGATTCTGATACAGCGTGTGCGGATAAAACGGCGTGCAGGGCAAGCCTGCCTCGGTCACTGCCCGGTGAAACTCGCCGCGAGTCACGTGCTTCGACTTCAGCCTCCCGCATAGCAAATACCACGAACTGCGCGTCATTTCCACCGGCTCGTCCTGCCACGTGATTTCCGGCACATCCTCGAGCAGCCGTTTCAATAGGCGCGCGTGTGCCGTGCGGCGTTCAATCTGCGCCGGCAGCCGTTCCAATTGAGCCGTCAGCACCGCCGCCTGGAACCCCGTCATGCGCAAGTTGCTGCCCACCGTGTAATGCGAGTAAAAGCTCTCGCCGAGGCGCCGGCCCTGATTCGCAAAACTGCGCGCGCGGGTCGAAAAATCGTCGTCGTTGCTGATCAGTATGCCGCCTTCGCCCGCGCACATCACTTTGCCGTTTTGAAAGCTAAACGAACCCGTGATTCCGAAGCTGCCGGCTCCGCGACGATTCCATTCGGCGCCGTGCGCATGCGCCGCATCCTCAATCAGCCACAAACCGCGCTCCTCGCAAATGCGCGTCAGCGCGCCGATATCGGCCAGCGCCGCCCCAAAGTGGACCGGAATCATAGCCTTCGTGCGCGCCGTGATCGCTGCCAGCGCGCGGTCCGGATCGAGGTTGAAGGAAGTCGGGCCAATGTCCACGAAAACGGGCACGGCGCCGGAGCGAGAAACCGCGCTGGCCGTGGAAACGAACGAAATCGCCGGCACGATCACTTCATCGCCCGGGCCGATGCCGAGCACCGCCAGAGCCATCTCCAGCGTCACCGTACCGTTAAAGGCGCTGATGCCGTGCCGTGCCTGCTGCAGGCAAGCAAAGCTCTGCTCAAACTCGGCCACCAGCGGATGAAAGCCGCCCCACTGTGGGCTCGCGATCACCGCAGCGAGCAATTCCTGTTCTCGAGTGGACGATTCCGGCCAGGCAGGTATTTTCATTGCACGCCGGGGAAGAACTTGATTTGCCGCGGATGAACGCCCATGGAAAACAAATGGCTTCGCAGAAACATGTGGGGCAGGCTATCAACCGATCGGCAATCGTCTTGCCGAGTTCATCGGCGCTTTCGCTACCCAAAGTGAGCGATTGGCGCTAAACCGGAAAGCTCCGCGCCATCATTTGCCGTAGAACTCGGCGTTCTTTTTGGCAAACTCGTTCCACTTCTCCGGAAGGTCGTCCAGGGCAAAAATCGCCGACACCGGGCAGACTGGCACGCATGCTCCGCAGTCGATGCACTCTACCGGATCGATGTACAGCATCTCAACGCTATCGAACTTCGCTTCATCCTTCTTCGGATGAATGCAATCCACCGGGCAGGCATCCACGCAGGCGCTGTCTTTGGTCCCAATACACGGTTCTGCAATCACGTAGGCCATGATGAATATGCTTTAATAATCCTCGCCCTGCACTGCTTCGAGCCTCAACTCCTAGAAGTACCATATCCATCACGCAAGGCCACTGATTGACAGTCATTGGTCAATCGAAGAATTGTCCGGCTTCTTTTGGGGAGTCTGCGGGACTTCGTTCGCCACGGCGGGCCTCCCGTACAATTGTCCTAGCATGATTCCCAAGGTACGCAAGGCCGTGTTCCCCGCCGCTGGCCTGGGTACGCGTTTTCTGCCGGCCACCAAGGCAATGCCGAAAGAGATGCTGCCGCTGGTGGATAAGCCGTTAATCCAGTATGCCGTCGAAGAGGCGATGCACTCCGGCATCCAGAACATCATCATCGTTACGGGGCGTGGAAAAAGCTCCATTGAGGACCACTTCGACGTGAGCTTCGAGCTCGAACAGCTGCTCGAATCCAAAAACAAGACCGATCTGCTCGCCATGGTGCGCAGCGTCTCGGACATGATCGACGTCTGCTATATCCGCCAGAAAGAAGCACTTGGACTTGGCCACGCCGTTCTGCGCGCCAAAGACCTGGTCGGAAGCGAGCCGTTCGCCGCTGTGCTCAGCGATGACGTGATCGCCTCTGAGGTGCCATGCATTCGTCAACTGCTGGATGTCTACGAGTACTACGGCGCCTCGGTGGTAGCCCTTATGGAGGTTCCGAAGGAGGCCATCTCCTCTTACGGCATCGTGGAAGCCGAGCCGGTCGCGCATTCCGGCGTCAGTAACCGCCTCTTTCGAATCCGCAATATGGTGGAAAAACCCTCGCCAGCCGAAGCTCCCTCCAACCTGGCAATTATTGGGCGGTATGTGCTGACGCCCGAAATCTTCCCATCCATCGAATCCATCGAGCCCGGCAGCGGCGGCGAATTGCAGTTGACCGACGCGCTGAAATACATGCTGCGCAGCCGGCCCATTTACGGGCTCAAGTTCGACGGAAAGCGTTATGACGCCGGCGATAAACAAGGCTTCCTCCAGGCGACTGTCGAGTATGCGCTCAACCGGCCCGATCTGGAAGAAGCATTCCGAAAATATTTGAAATCGCTCACTCTGTAGCCGGAACTCCGTCCAACCATAAGCAGATGTTCACATTCGTTCAGAAGGTTGCCGCCGCCGCCCTGCTATCCGCGCCCGTTTACTGGATGTCAGCCGCTCCGCCTCTTCCCGATCCTCCCATCGTCATCGCCGCGAAAGCCACCATCAAGCGGGGCGATCTCGCCGGAGCGGAATCCACGGTTGCGGCATACCGCCACGAGCACGGCGATTCGCCCGAAGCCATCGAGGCGTTTTCGTGGCTGGCGCGGGGCGCCCTCGCCGGAGGGCAGCTCGATCATGCGCTGGATCTTTCTGAGCAAACCCGCGAGCTGGTGAAGAAGTCGCTCGGCGCCCGCGGCATCGATTCGGAGCCCTACCTTGGACTGGCTCTCGGCGCGGCGATCGAGGTGGAAGCTACTGTAATGGACCGCAAGGGCCAGAAGAGCGAAGCCGTGCACCTGCTCGAAAGTTCGCTGGCTGCTTATCGCCATACGTCCCTGGTGGCGCGGCTCCAGAAGAATTTGAACCTGCTCACGCTCACCGGCAAACCGGCTCCTGCCGTCCAGATGAACGACGTCCTGTTTGGCGTCAAGCCGGCCGCCACCGGCCCTGTGGCGGGCAAGGTGCAATTGCTCTTTTTCTGGGCGCACTGGTGCCCCGACTGTAAGGCGCAAGCGCCGGCGCTTGCCCGGTTGGCCGCCAGCCTCGAGCCAAGAGGCTTAACCGTGGTCGCGCCGACCCGCCTTTACGGCTATGCCGCCGGAGGCGCCGACACCACGCCTGCGGCAGAGCGGGAATATATTCGCGCGATTTTCGACAAATACTACTCGTTCATTCCAGGCATCGTCGTCCCGCTCGATCCGCTCGACTTTGACACCTACGGTGTCAGCACCACACCAACGCTCGTATTGATTGACCGCCACGGCATCGTGCGCTTGTACCACCCTGGCACGCTCTCCGAACAGGATCTTCGCGCCGCCATCACACCCCTGCTCTGACCGCGTCGGTTTTCATGTTTCAGCCCCATGCGTGTGCCGGTAGGGCGCGAAGACCTTGGTCTCGTTGTCGTGAACCGGGGCGTCAAAAGTGAGCACCAGCCGGCTTGGGTCGCGATACGGCAACGGCCGCAACAGCACGGCTTGAACGATGCTGAAAATTGCAGTGTTTGCGCCGATTCCAAGAGCCAGCGTGAAGACCATCACCGCCGTGAAAGCGGGTGATTTCTTAAGGATTCGCGCGCCGTAGGCCAAGTCTTGGACGATCGTCTCCACCGCCGGAAAGTCTCCTTGTGTGGAATAGACGATTCAACGCGCAATCGGTTGCGCAGAGGCAAGCCGCTTGCCATTTCGCCTCGGTAATCGCGGGCCTCGTCTTCCCACTCCAGGATTACGCGATAATCGGCTATATGAATCGCCGGGATCTCCTTCGCGCTTTGCCCCTGCCTGCGCTCTCCGCATTGATGCTCGCCGCCGACGACCCGCAAACCGTCATTACCGTTCATGTCACCAAGCAGCTAAACGACAAGCCGCTCGAGAACGCTTACGTGATTCTCGACTTTCTTGGCGACAGGCAAAAGCTCAAATTCGGCAAGCGCGAGAAGCTTCATTGGGAAATGCGCACGAACCTCGAAGGTATCGCGCATTTTCCCGCCATCCGAAGAGGGAAGGTGCGGGTTCAGGTGATTGCCACCGACTATCAGACTTTCGGACAGGTCCTCGAGCTGGACGAACCCGAAAAGAATATCGATGTCAAGCTGCTTCCGCCTCAGAAGCAATACAGCGTCCACGGCGACATGGTCCCCGGACCCGCCAAGCCGGACGCCCCCAAGCAAGATCCGCCACAGCAGTAACGGCAATGTGGGGCGGACGCCCCCGTCCGCGCGCGACCCCCTGGTCGCGCTTACTCGCTTTCCGAAGCGCGGCAACAACCCGACGCATTTCGCAAAGACCGCTTCCTTGCGAGGTCCTACGAAGGATACGTCGCGATCGCGTCGATTTCGATCTGCACGTCGCGGGGCAGCTCAGCGGCTTGAATGGTGCACCGCGCCGGTGGGTTTCGCGGAAAAAACTGCGCATACACCTCGTTCATCTTCGGGAACTCGACCAAACTCTTCATGAAGACGGTGGTCTTCACTACGTGTTCGAGCGTCAGCCCGGCCGCCTCAAGAACAGCCTTCAGGTTGTTGAGCACGCGCTCGGTCTGCGCCCCAATAGGGCCCTCCACCAACTGCATGGTCCCCGGGTCAAGCGGGATCTGTCCGCTCAGGAAAAGCAGATTGCCAACGCGCACGGCCTGAGAATACGGGCCGATCGCTTTAGGCGCATTCTCGGTGCAGATGATTTCTTTCATAGTGGTCTCTCTCATTCTACGCACGGCGGGTGGCGGTTCAGAAGAAGAAACGGAGTGACCGGATGGAAGTCGGCGCGTGGGTTCGTGGCGACTACGAACAAGCGGTTAAATTCGAGGGATTGGACCAAATGAGCATACCCGCCGCCGCGCTGCTCGACGAAAATCTTGACCACGCCATGCGGAAGGCTTTCAACCGAAAGGGGGACTGGGCACTCTGTCCCAAGGCGGCTGGCAGAAATCTGTCTTTTACACCACCCGCGCCGTGCCGCCGCGTGGACTGAGCTGCCCTGTCCCCCGGCACCAAGTTGCTGTCGTTGACGCCGCTCCACCTGCCGGACGCCTGTAGCGCCACTCAGCCCAGCCTATTCCTGTTCAACCACCGCGTGAATCGTGGTCGCCACATCCCGATGCAGCTTCAATGTCACCGTGTGGTCGCCCAGCGTCTTGATGGGCTCATCGAGCTGGATCTTGCGGCGATCGATGTGATAGTTCTTTTGCTCGAGCGCGTCCGCAATATCCTTGGCGGTTACCGATCCGAATAACTGGCCGTTCTCGCCCACCTTCTGCTTGAAGTTCAGCGTGACGCTTTCCAGCAGTTTCGCCAGATCCTCGGCGTCGCTCTTGAACTTCGCCTCGCGCCGCAGATGGGCCTGGCGCTCCTGCTCAACAATTTTCTTGTTGGATTCAGTAGCAGCCACCGCCAGTTTCTTCGGCAGCAGGAAGTTGCGCGCGTAGCCGTCCGCCACCTTCACAACTTTGCCGCGCTGGCCAAGCGTCTCGATATCTTCTCTGAGAATGACTTCCATATACCCGGTTCCTCTCCTACAGCTTGGTGGCGTACGGCAACAGAGCTATGTTCCGCGCCTGCTTGATGGCCTCGGCCAAACGTTTCTGGTGGGGCGTGCACACGCCGGAAATGCGCCGCGGAGTGATCTTGCCGCGCTCGGATAGAAAGTTGGAAAGAGTCCGGACATCCTTGTAATTGATGTCGTCAACTTTCTCGACACAGAAGCGGCAAACTTTTTTCCGCCGAAAGTACTGTTTTTTCCCGGTGGCAATGGCTTTGTCGCCTCCGGTGGGACGCTGGGATGCCGCAATCGGGCGGCCGCCGCGTTGTTCTGCCATAAATTTATCCTCAAACTCCTTTTCAGCTTAGCGGGGCTTCGGCCTTTGGCGCCGGCGCTCCTGGCGCTCCTGGAATCGCCGCAGGCTCGGCGGGCGGCACTGGGGCGGGGGCCGGAGTTGCCGGAGCCGCAGCGGCTGGAGCCGGTTTGCGGGCGGCGCGCTTTTCCCGCGCTTTCTTGCGCTTGTCGATCCGCTTCAGCTTCTCGTCAATGCGAACCGTGATGAATTTCAGAACCAGGTCCGTAACGCGCAAGCGGCGCTCCACCTCTTTCACCGTGCTGGGCTCCGCTGTGAATTGCAGCAGAATGTATTGCGCCTCGTTGAATTTTTCGACGCGATAGGCGAGGCGCCGTGTGCCCCACTTATCCGCCTTGTCCAGAGTGCCGCCTTTGCTGGTGATGACACTCCTCAACTGATCGATGACCGGGTCAACCTGTTCCTCGGTTGCGTCCGGCCGTACAATGAACAACTCTTCGTAGATCCTCATTCTTCCTCTTCTCGAATGCCTTGGGCGCGACGATTGAATCTCGCCATGGCCTTATTGGCGCCTTCGGCAACTATGCACTCGACGGCGTCGGCGGCATAGCCGGTCACCTCGTCCAGCGCATCTCGCATCTCCCGCTCCCAAGGAGCGAGCACATAAACCGCCGCGTCGGCCAGATCGTGGTCCGGGCGTATACCCACCCGAACCCGCGTAAATAGCGGTGTCCCGACCGCGGCGATCACTGACCGGATACCGTTGTGTCCGGCCGATGAACCCTTCTTTCTGATCTTGAGCCCGGTCCATGGAAGGTCCAGTTCGTCGTGCACAATAATCAGATCTTTCCGTCCCAGCCGGCCCGCCTGCATCAGGCTGGCAACCGCCCGTCCGGTATCGTTCATGAAGGTCTGCGGCTTCACCAGCATCACTTCCCGGCCGCCGAAGTGGCCCGAGCCCGTAATCGCCGCACCCTCCCGCATCGTCACCCGAATTCCATGCCGCCGCGCCAGCTCATCTATCACGCGAAAGCCGATGTTGTGGGGTGTTTGTTCGTAGCGCAGACCCGGATTGCCCAAGCCAATAATCCAGGCAGTCCGGCCCGACGGCTCGAGGTCCTCGTCTTCACTCTCGACAAGAGGCGTAGCGGCTTCAATCGGCACCACAGACACCGCCCACTCACCGGCCTACTTCTTCTTGGGCGCCGGCTCGGCCGCCTTCTTTGGAGCCGCCTCGTCCGCCGCTCCCTCAGCATCCTTCTTGCCCTTCTTGATAACCTCGGGCTCCGCTGGTGCCGCCGCGTCGGTCGCCGCCGCCGCCGGCTCGGCTTCTTCAACAATCCGCAGCGCAACGACGTGTGAAATCACGGCTTCCGGATTGCTAATCAGCCGAATCGAGCCCGTTAGCGGAATATCGGATGCACGCACGGCCTGGCCCATCATTAATTCCGTGACATCCACCACCAAATGCTCGGGAATATCGTCCGGCAAGCATTCAAGTTCCACTTCGCGGGTTACCAGCTCGTGGATGCCGCCCTGCACTTTGACGCCCTTCGGTTCTCCGTGCGTCATCACGGGAACCTTCACGGCGATGCGCTTGGTCAAGTCGATGCGCTTCAGGTCGACGTGCAGCAGCGTGTCCTTGATGGGATCAAACTGCCAGTCGACGATCATCACCGGCGTTGTCTCGCCGCCGGCGACGGTCAAATTGAAAATCGTGTTATGGCCGGCCTTGCTATTGAGAATCCTGCCAACTTCTTTGGGGTCGACGGCCACCGCCATCGCCTTGTCCGAGCCGCCGTAGACTACGGCCGGCATTGAGCCGGCTGAGCGCAAGCGGCGCGCTTCATTCTTGCCGCGCGAATCACGCGATCCGGCGGCTACCGTAATATCCTTTCGCATACCTCACCTTGTTACTGGGACGCCGGCCTGCCACTACTTTCCGAGCCGCGGACCCCAGCTTGAATACCGGCGGGCGCTTGCGGCACTCCCCGCAAGTTTCCACCGGGCACAACCAAACCAAACCACCCCAAAAGCCGGCCAAACTGCAAAAGCCAGCCTACACAAACAACGTACTGATCGATCCGCCTTCGTGGATCGATTGAATCGCCCGCGCCAGCAGCGGGCCCACGCTCATCACGTGGATCTTGCCGCACTGCGCCGCCTCCGGCGTCAGCGGAATCGAATTCGTAACCACCAGTTCATCGAGCTTCGAGGCGGCGATCCGCTGCACCGCGGGGCCCGAAAGAACCGCATGCGTCGCGCAGGCCGCTACTCCCGTCGCTCCCTTAGCCAACAACGCTTCCACCGCTTTCACCAGAGTCCCCGCCGTATCCACCAGGTCATCTACTATCAGGCAGTGCTGCCCTTCCACATCGCCGATGATGTTCATCACCTCGGCTACGTTGGCGTCCGTTCGCCGCTTGTCGATAATCGCCAGCGGCGCGTCCATTCTCTTGGCGAACGCCCTCGCCCGCTCCACGCCGCCCGCATCCGGCGACACCACAGTCAGACCCTTGCCGCGACGACGCCCATCGAAGTATTCGATCATTACTGGAGCCGCGAAGAGGTGATCAACCGGTATGTCGAAAAACCCCTGGATCTGTGCGGCGTGCAGATCGAGCGCCAAAACCCGGTTCGCGCCGGCCGTTTCGAGCAGGCTCGCTACCAGTTTGGCTGAAATCGGCATCCTCGGCCGGTCTTTTCGGTCCTGCCGGGCGTACCCATAATAGGGTAACACTGCCGTGATGCGCTCCGCACTGGCCCGCTTCAGGGCATCGAGCATCAGCAGCACTTCCATCAGGTTCACGTCCACCGGGCGCGACGTGGGCTGCACCACGAAAACGTCGGCTCCCCGCACGTTTTCCTGGATTTGCAGATGGGTTTCTCCGTCGGCGAACGGCTTGATCATGGCCGCTCCCAAGGGGCAGCCGAGTGACCGGCAGATCTCTTCGGTAAGCTGCCGGTTCGCGGTGCCGGAAAACACTTTGTAATCGGTGTATAGGGAACGGGCCACTTTGGGAGCAGACATGGATTCCAAATTCCTCGTTATTACCTGGTCACGATTTCCGCCGCGCGCCATCTACGGCGGCGAACACGCTGTGCTCAAAGGCTGGGCCCAAGGCACGGCGCCAGCCCGATTCGTAACGGCTGCGCGGTACGAATGAAAAGGGAAATGCGGTTGACATTGGGAACTTGAGGCTGGCCACGCGCGCCTCCTCTAGAGATGCAAATAACCCGAATACCGCGGAACCGCTCCCCGTCATCCGCGCCGGGTTGGCGCCCAGCCGCCGGAGTTTACCCGCGATCCGCCTCAGCTCCGGATGCCGCTCAAAAACAACCTCTTCGAAATCATTCCTGAATACCAAATCGGGAATTCTCGAGGCCCGGAGCCCCCACGTCAACGCCTGAAACTCTCCCAGAATAGGGGACTCACCCTGGGATGTCAACGCATTCGTAACAGTCTGGGAACCGGCCCCGCCGGATTGGAGCGGGGCGCGATTCAGAGCCCGATAAGCCTCGGCGGTGGAGACATGAATACCACTCGCCACCAGCAGCCCGTTGACCGCCCGAAGGTCCGGCAAAGGATACAGTTCCGTGCCGCGCCCCAGCCCGATTGCCGTTCCTCCATGCAGAAAGAACGGAACGTCCGAGCCCAACTGGCTGGCAATCCCGGCGAGATCCGTTTCGCTAATTGGCCGGCCCGCCAGCGCCGGGAGCGCGATTAAGACGGCAGCCGCGTTGCTCGAACCCCCGCCAAGCCCCGCCCCCAGGGGTATGCGTTTGGTCAGGCGAAACCCGATCCTCGCATTCAGCCGCAGGTGATCGAGCACCGCGCGAGCCGCGCGGAGCACCAGGTTGTCGGGTATTTCGATGGAAGCGTCAAGCTCGATCTGCGTGCTCCGCGAGCGCTCGAACCGAACCTCCAGCACGTCATGCACACTAACGGTTTGAAAAATCGTCCGCAGCTCGTGATAGCCGTCCCCGCGCCGGTAGAGAACGCGCAAATCGAGGTTGATCTTGGCGAACGACGGAACCCGAATGCAAGTTGCGGCAGCCGGCACGGTTAGTACTGGATTAGGGAGTGCAGCTCATAGCCCGCCAGCCGCTCCCGGCCCTTCAGAAACGCAAGTTCGATAACGAACCCGAGGCCCAGTATGCAGCCGCCGAGCTTGGAGACCAGCCCCGCAACTGCCGCGGCGGTTCCGCCGGTAGCCAGCACGTCGTCGATGATCACCACGTTCTGCCCGGGCTTAATCGCATCCGCGTGAATCTCGAGCGTGTCCGTCCCATATTCCAACTGGTATTCGGCCCGGCACACCGCAGCCGGCAATTTCTTCGGCTTGCGCACCGGCACAAACCCCGCGCCCAGGCCCAGGGCCACGGCGGGAGCAAAAAAGTAGCCCCGCGCCTCAATGCCCACTACGACGTCGACCTGCCTGTCCCGATAAAACTGCTCCAGGGCCTCGACTGTCTGGCGAAACCCGTTGCCGTCCTTCAGCAGCGTCGTAATGTCGTAGAAGTTAATCCCCGGTTTGGGGAAGTCAGCCACTTCGCGGATGAGTTGCTTCAGGTGGTCCATTAGGTTGGGACTGGGCCGCCGCGGCGGCTTGACGCTGGTTGCGGCGCGCTATCGCCGCTGCCGTTTCGGCATAGTTCGCGCGGAAAACGCATTGTAACAGGCGTGGTCTTCCGTCCCTCCTGCCGGCGAGTCTACAAACTGGTGCTATCGGCTCAGGCCGCAAGAGTATTCACTTGGAGAGCCCGAATGGCGGTTAATACGGCAGAAACCAAACAGCACGCTCACGAGTTGCTCGATCAGCTCGGCCCTGGCCAGTTGGCCGTCGTAGTCAACTTGCTCGAGGTCATGATCCATGATGAAGCCGACGAGCTCACCGAGGAGGATCGTAGCGCCGCCGCTGCCTCACGGGAGTACTTCCGGCAAGGCGGCCAGGGCGTCCCTTTCGAGCAGGTTGTTGCTGAGAGCGGCTTCACAATGGACCATTTCCGTCACCCTAAGGGCGACTGAAGCGGCGTGAAGAAGATTTGCTCGAACGTGGCCGCCGAGGTCCGCGCCATTGAGCAGAAAACCGCCCTGAGCATTCTGCGAGCTATGCATCGCTACGCCGAGACCGGCGAGGGCCGCGTCAAGCCATTGAGCGGTGAGTTCCCTAACTGGCATATTAGCAGTTAGGTATATATTTTCAAGGAAGATAGTTCTAATAATATACGTGGTGTTATGATACTCCGGCATCATATAGTAAGAAGGGTGCTAAATGGCAAGAGTACCGATCACCGTAATGGGCTACCGCTGCGAGCGGTGTAGCCATGAATGGATTCCGCGTGGCGCTGAGCAAGAGCCTTTCGTGTGTCCGAAATGCAAGAGTCCCTATTGGAATCGGCCCAGAAAGCAGACGTCCATGCTCACATACGAAGAGTTCAGGGACAAGATTCGGAACACCCTGAAGAAATCTGGGCCGCTCACTTGGACTGAGATCAGGACCGGGGCCAAGCTGCCGGAGAAATTTCCGAATAACAAGTGGGTCCATCGCATGGAGCAGGATATCGCGCTCAAAAGAAAAAAGGATTCTAACGGAATTATCAACTGGTCCATATAGCGAGGCGGCGTTAAACTAAGGCCATGCCGCAGGCCGCCAGGCTCAATCTTCCCAGTGCGCCACTGAAGCAGCAGATTGCGAGCAAGGCTGACTGGAACGGTTCGCGTTCAGCCAAAGAAGCCGACTTTTTCACGGTTGGCTACAGCGGGAGGAAAACAGAGGAGATCATTGCCATCCTAAAAGAGCACGGCGTGCGGACTCTGGTCGATATTCGCCAGAACCCCGTTAGCATGTACCGGCCAGAGCTGAGCAAGAACAATCTCGCCAGGCTTATACAGAAGAGCGGCATGTGCTATGCCCATGTCCCGGAGTTTGGGGTTCCACGGGATGTCCGAGCGAAGGCCATTGAATCAGGCAGCCGCGACGTGATTTGGGAGTGGTACGACACGCACGTCATTCCGTCGTTTCTGAACCTCCATGCCTTTCTCAATGGATTCGAACACCCAGTCGCCCTAATGTGCACAGAAATCGATCCACACGAATGTCATCGGCACCGATTGTGTCTCGCTCTCGAAAGGAAGGGGTTGACTAGTTTCGACCTCTGATCGACCGTGAGGCAACCAGAAGAAATTAAGCGTGCGCTGATTGTAGTGCGAACCTACCCCGTACCAGCGAAAAGCGGGGTAGAAGTTTCCTGTACGGCTGCGATCACGGACAAGGGAGAATGGCTCAGGCTCTTCCCGGTTCCGTGGAGGCTACTCGATGAGGACCAACAGTTCCGCAAATATCAGTGGGTTGACGTCACTGTCACCAAAGCCTCCGGCGACCCAAGGCCAGAGAGTTACAAGCTAAAGCCTGACGGCATCAAGATTGTTTCGAACCGAATCGGCACAGCAGATGGATGGCAAGAGAGAAAGGATCTCATCTTCCCATTGCGTGCCCATTGCTTGTGCTGTCTGATAAGACAACGTGATTTGTATGGATACCCAACGCTAGGACTCTTCCGCCCAAAATCGATCACGCGGCTGCTCATTAAGGAACAAGACGACCCCTCCTGGACGCCCAGACAACTTGCCGCGTTGCGCCAAGGCCACTTGTTCACTGACGGACCAACCCAAGAGTTGGAGAAAATACCGCTTGTCTTTCGTTACGAGTTTCAGTGTGACGACGACGCGTGCAAAGGCCACACGATGATATGTACGGACTGGGAAATGGGCGAGTCCTATCGAAAATGGAAAGCTTCATACGGAGATAACTGGGAAGAGAAATTCAGGCAAAAATACGAAGTCGAGATGATTCAAAAGAATGATACGCACTTCTACGTCGGCACAATTCACGGCCACCCGCACGTCTGGATCATTGTCGGCCTATTTTACCCGCCCCGCCCAGCCAACAGTGCGCAGCCCGGACTCTTCTAGACCTCAATTAACATTTAGCGCACTGCCGAGCGGAGACCCGCCGACACCATCACTATTCACCGCGTCCGCGATCGCAGACAAGCTTACCGGGATTGACTTGCACGGTGCGTCACTTCAGTGAGTGGAGAGTGGAGTCTGCAGCACGGCCGGCGCTGAATAGGGGATACTTATGACGGTGCCTTCGGCCAGCCGCCAACGCGACGAAACAATCGACTTGCAGCAGAAACTGGCGCGCGTGCAGAGTCTGCTCGAAGCCGCGCGGCGTGTTCATTCCACCATACGGCTCGACGACGTCCTGGCGGAAGTGCTCGAGATCGCGGCCAAGGAACTCGAAGCCGGCGCGGCTTTTTTTGTCTGCGCATCGCCGCAATTACAGGCCCGCACCAGCATTTACGGCGAAGTGCCCGGCGATTGGCCGCGCTGGACCGGAACCGAAGACGTGCCCGGCTATGCGAGCGCGGCTTTGCCGGGCGAGAACGACGAGACCCTGGCGCACCTGGTCGTCTACAGGCTCGAACCGCTGTCGCTCGAGGAAGCCGATTTTCTTGAAGGGCTAGCCCTGCAATCCGCGCTTGCCATCGGCAACGCGCAGCATCACGAACGCACCATAGAATGGGAACGCGTCAAACGCGATCTCGAGGCGGCGCGCGCCATTCAACACAGCCTGCTGCCGCAAAGCCTGCCGGATATCCCCGGCTACCATCTGAGCTTCCGCTCGACGGCCTGCTACGAAGTCGGCGGCGATTATGTGGACGCCGTTCCTCTGCCCGACGGGCAGCTCATGATCGTGGTGGCGGACGTGGCGGGCAAGGGCTACGCTTCCGCCTTGATCAGCACTACGTTTCGCTCCAGCTTCCGCGCGATTGCCGGCGCCGGCCTGCCGCTTGACCAGATGGCCGCGCGGCTGAATACCCTGCATTGGCAGGAGGGACACGAGGCACGCAGGCGTTACGTAACTGCAATCCTGATGCGCCTCGATCCCGCGGCTCACAGGATCGAGGCCGCCAATTGCGGCCACAATCCCGCATTTGTCGTGTCCGGCGGAGAACGCCGCCGCATCGGCGCCAGCGGCCCGCCGCTTGGCGTCCTGCCGGGCCGCGCTTACCGTATAGAACGCTTCACAATCGAGGAAGGCGGCCAGGTGCTGCTCTATACTGACGGTTTGACGGAAGTGTTCAACGAAGACGACGAGTTCGGCGAAGACCGCTTGATGGCCCTCATCACCGATTCACCATCGCCAGACTTGCTCGATCGTGTTTGGCAAACGCTCGCTCGCTTTGCGAAGGGCGCCCGGCAAACCGATGACATGACCGCGCTGTACTTGTGCCGCCAGTTGAAACCGGAGAGTGCCTGACCCTCGGGCCAATCCTCGCGACGTTACCATCGCCAACCCGGCTCGCTTTCGGGAAAGTCTGATTCATGGTCACACCAACCAAGACCAAAGTGGAACAAAGCGGAGACCTGGCCGTGATGCGCTTCGAGGGCGACATCACCAGCGCCTCGGAGGAGGCGGTCCTCGGCAATTACCGTGCGCTCGATCCGGAGACGAAAAAGGTCCTGCTCGATTTCTCGAAAGTCCCGTATCTCAACTCGAGTGGCATTGCGCTGGTAATTCAGCTATTAACGGCCGCCGCCAAGGTTCCGCAAAAAGTCGTGTGTTTCGGGTTGTCGGCGCACATCGTGAAGATTTTCACGATGCTCGGGCTAAACCGGTACACGATCAAAACCGACGAAGCCGAAGCCCGCAAAGCAGTCGAGTAGGGCATTTGACAGCGCTCCTGGCGAGCCGCGACCAAAATTCGCGAAGCGCAAGGGAGCGGTTGCTCCGTTGTTCATCGCGGCACTCGCGCTAGCCCGAAACGCGCGAACGCGTCACCCGACCATGGCGGTGACATCGGCCGGCCTGGCAGCGGGATTCATATGCGCCTGGTCCCACGTCACCACTTCGTACAGGCTCGAATCCGTCATCAGGCGATGTACCAAAGCGGCGTGCATGGCATGCCCCGCCCTCTCCGCGACGACACGGCCGAGTACCGGCCGGCCCATCAAGGCAAGATCGCCGATCAGGTCCAGCACTTTGTGACGGCAGCACTCATCGGGGAAACGCAGGCCTTCGGGGTTGGCGATCCCGTCGCGGGTAAAGCAGACTGCATTCTCGAGCGATGCGCCGCGAATCAAGCCCATGTCGCGCATCTGGTCAAGCTCGTAGTCGAAGCCGAACGTCCGGGCCGGACCGATCTGGGACGCGTATTCATCCGGCGTCAACCTCAGATCCAGGCTCTGCTCGCCCACCAGCGGATGCTTGAAAAAGACGCGGCACTCTAGTTCGAACGCGTTCGCCGGCAAAATAGAAACGGTTTTGCCATTGTTTTCCACGCTTACCGGTCTGACGATTCGCAGATACCGCCGCGGCCGCCGGTACGTCACGATGCCCGCCTCGCGAATCAGGTCCACAAAAGGCGCGCCGCTGCCGTCCAGAATCGGCACCTCAAGATTGTCGAGCTCGATGTAGGCATTGTCGATGCCCATGCTGTAAAGCACGCTCAGCACGTGCTCGGTCGTAGAAATAAAAACGCCACGGCGCATAAGGCTCGTGGCGTAACTTACTCTCTCTACAAACTGCCAACTGGCTGGGATCTCAAATCGCCGCAAATCGGTGCGAACGAAAACAATCCCGGTCGCGGGTGGCGCTGGCGCGATTCGCAGTCGAACAGGAGCGCCGTGATGAAGACCAATTCCAGTAACTTCTACGGACTTCCGAACAGAAGTTTCGTATCGCATGTCCAACCGTCAAGCATAACTCAGCACACCTTAGAAATACGTATATTTTATTGAAGGAGAAAGACTTAGATCGCAGCCCGGTGTGGCTCTTTCACCACAGCAGGGCCGTAAGTGATGGCGATCTGTGGTCGTTTAGCCTCGTAGCATATCGCGCGAGACTGGAATCTAGATCCAACGCACCCTGGCGCCGTCGAGGGTTATGGTTTCGGAAAAACTGCTTTGTTCTGATTCATCGCGAGCTCCAGGTAGCCGCTCACACCCCAGCTTGTGCCCCACGAGTTCTTGACGAACCAGTAGGGCACCGGCGCTGTGTAGTCGTATCCCACAATCAGGACCGCACGATAATCTCCGCCACAGTCGCCCGAAGGATTAGCGACTCCAACGTGGTACGTTTCCAGCCAGGGGCTGCTGCGGATCACCGCCGATACCGGACCGTTATTGGCTGGTGCGCCTCGCAGCGCGGAATCGTCGCCGGGCAACACTCTAGCTACATTGGTGATTTTGCCTAGAACCAACCCGGGATCGTGAAACAGTTTTCGAGTCGCGCGATCTGCACTTCCAGCCAGCCGCTTCCCTCCGTTTACGAGAAGACCTACAATTAGCGAAGGAGACGAAGCAGGCTGCTGTTTTCGCAAATTTCTCGAACGCCTCGATTCTATCTGTCCCGCTCGATCTCGCTCGATCTCTGATCTACGAACCGACACGGGCTTATAGTCGGCGATTCGGTCCACGTAGCCCCGGGCGAGAGGCCTTTGAGTGCCCTTCTTGTACCGCTGCGGGGCCGCCTGTGATGTAGCAACGGAGACGATGACATGACCCCGGGACGCCGGCAGCAGGTCGAGGATCTATATCGTTCAGCCAGCCAGCAGCCAGCCGGGCAGCGGGGTACTTTTCTGGCGTCCGCATGTGGCGTCGACCTTGACCTCAAGGCAGAGGTCGAAAATCTTCTCGCAAAACACGAGTTGACTTCGGGAGTCCCGCACCTGCCCGCAGACGACGCCTCCAGCGCGCCCACTCAGCCACTGCCGCACCACCAGAGTAGTCAGTTGGGGCCCTACAGAATCGAGGGCCTGCTCGGGGCCGGCGGCATGGGGAAAGTCTATCGGGCGACCGACACGCGGCTTGACCGCAAGGTTGCGGTCAAGGTCTCACCCGAATACTTCAGCGGGAGGTTCGAGCGCGAGGCTCGCGCCATTTCGGCGCTCAATCATCCCAACATTTGTACGCTCTACGACGTCGGTCCAAATTATCTGGTGATGGAGCTACTGGATGGCTCGACGCTGGCGGACGTGATTCAGCAAGGCCCGCTGATTCCGGAGCAAGTGCTCCGCTACGGGGCGCAGATCGCTTCGGCCTTGGCGGAAGCGCACGCTTGCGGCATCATTCACCGGGATCTAAAGCCGGGCAACATCATGGTCACGCGCCACGGCGTAAAAGTGCTTGATTTCGGTCTCGCCAAGATGACCTCTCAAGCCGGCCTGACAGAAACCAGGATGTTGCTGGGAACGCCGGCGTACATGGCGCCCGAGCAGGTGGAGGGCGGCGAGGTCGACGCTCGTACGGACCTGTTCTCGCTAGGGCTGGTGCTGCATGAAATGGCCACTGGAAAACTGCCCTTCCCGGGCAAGTCGCTCGGACGGATGCTCTCGAGCGGGTCCGTCGCCGCGGTTCCCGATATGCGAAATGAACGCGCGGAGATCCCGGCGAGCCTGGGTGCGTTGGTAGCGAAGCTGCTTCAAAAGGATCCAGCGCAACGCTGCCAGTCCGCCGCCGAGGTAGCTGCCGGCTTGTCGGCGCAGGCGGAGTTGCTGACACCTCATCCCCGCCCCGCGCTGAGAACCTTGCTCCGGCCGCCGGTTCTGGTTTCGGCGGTCTTGGCGGTTCTGCTCTCCATCGGGTGTGGAGTGTGGTTGTACCAGAGATCCGAACAGAAGCGTTGGGCGAGCGCCGACGCGATCCCGGAAATTAATCGGCTCGCCGATGAGGATAGGCCGCTGGCTGCCTTCCAGGTGCTCCTGAGAGCCGAGCGGCTTCTGCCTGGCGACGCGCGTCTCGCCGAGGTGGCCAAGCATCTCACGACGTTCACTAGCGTCGAGACGCCGGGCCTGGGGACCAATGGGGCCAACGTCCAGCTTCAAGACTATCTTGCGCCGGATAGCGCCTGGTTTTCACTTGGCACCACGCCAATAAAGCATCTCAGGATTCCCAACGGTTATTTTCGATGGAAGATCACCAAGCCGGGCGGCGGAGAGTTTGTGGCGGCGCCTTTCACGGAGGATTCGATGCGGTTTCCGTTCGTGCCGGCGCCGGGCCAGGCCACCGGCATGGTCCCCATACCCGGCGGGCCGTACGAAGACATGATCGGCTTTATCGGCTGGGTGAAGTACGAACTCCCCGCATTTGAAATGGATCGGTTTGAAGTAACCAATCGCGAGTACCAGAAGTTCGTCGATCAGGGCGGCTATCAGAAGCGGGAGTACTGGAAAGAGAAGTTCGTCAAAGACGGCCGGCCGCTGACCTGGGAACAGGCCATGGATCTGTTTCGCGACCCCACCGGGCGGCACGGACCTTCCACCTGGGAAGCTGGTCATTTTCCCCCGGGGCAGGCCGAGTATCCGGTTTCTGGCGTGAGTTGGTACGAAGCCTCCGCGTATGCGGTATTCGCCGGCAAGACCCTTCCAGCCCTGGCGCAGTGGTTTAGAGCGGCGCCCGATGATCTGGCCAGGTACACCATCAATCAGAGCAATTTCGGAGGGCGCGGCCCGATACCCGTCGGCGCATCGCGTGCCGTGGGCCCCTATGGCAACTACGACCTCGCCGGCAATGTGAGGGAGTGGGCACTGAACGCTGTGGATGGGGACAATCGCTTCATTCTCGGCGGGGCGTGGGGAACCCAGACCTACCAGGCCTATGACCCGGAGGCCCTGCCTCCCTTTGACCGATCCCCTTTTAACGGATTCCGCGGCGTGCGTAACCGTGAGCCTCTGTCGCCTGCCACGGCCGCCCCGGTGGTGAGGCAGATCAGGAACTTCTCCAAAACCAAGCCTGCCTCGGATGAAGTCTTTCAAGTTTACAAGGCGATGTACGCCTATGAACGTCGTCCTTTGAATGTCGAGACAGAAGCCGTCGAGCAAATGCCGTATTGGACCAGGCAAAGGATCACTATTGACGCCGGGTACGCCAGCGAGCGCCTTCCCATGTATCTGTTCCTACCGAAGAACGTTCACCCGCCCTATCAGGCCATTGTCTTCTTTCCGAGTGCCCGCGTGAACACCATACCCAGCAGCCGGGACCTGGGCGATATGGACTTCGTCGACTACGTAATCAAGAGCGGACGCGCGGTTTTGTATCCAATCTATCGCGAAACGTACGATCGTCATCCGGAAGGGGCTGCGTTGCCAGGAGACATCGGCGATCGCGACTTGACGATTCAGGAGTCCAAAGAAGTACGCCGGGCGGTGGACTATCTGGAAACTCGGCCGGACATCATCGACAGGAGCAAGCTCGCCTATCTGGGTGTGAGCCAAGGTGCTGCCTACGGCCCGATCTTCACGTCGCTGGAGGATCGTTTCAAAGCGGTCGTCTTCCTGGATGGTGGCTTCTTCCTGGGCCCTACGGTGCCGGGAAGAGATCAGGTGGATTTCGCGCCGCGCTTGAAGAAACCGTTGCTGATGGTGAACGGGAAATATGATTTCACTTTCCCGCCCGATCAGTCGCAAATTCCCATGTTCGAAATGATCGGAACGGCCCCGGCCGATAAGTTTCGCAAGGTGTTTGAAGCTCCTCACGATGTGAGTCAACATAAGGTGGAGCTGTCCAAAGAGGTCCTGGGGTTCCTTGACAAGTATCTGGGGCGCGTTAACTGACGAAAGCCGTGAAGCGCACTGAAAGATCCGGTGAAGGAGAGTCAGGCCGTGCCGTCCGGCAGAGCGCGAGTGGACTGGCGCGCCTCCGTCTCAAGGCGGCCAAGTGAAAGCCGCTTGCCTATCGAAGTTTGCCTTAAGCCGCCACGTGGACGGAGCGAGCCTGTGCCCTCGCTCCACCCGCATGAACTCCCGGCGCAGCCTTTCCTGCCGGGGGGGCGGCGGCCACGGCATGAACGCTTCGTTTCGCAAAAAAACGCCTTCTCTTCGCCCTCGGCCGAACGGCTGTGATTCCGCGTTGCTTCCAGGCGGCAGCACCTTTCGGACCCGCGCGGCCACTCGCGACTATCCTGTAGAGGAATGCCTCCCGCCCGCCTTTTCCTGATCGACAGCTTTGGATTCATCTTTCGCGCCTATCATGCGCGGGCGCGGAGCGGTGCGCCGCCAATGCGCACAAGCACGGGACTCGCCACCGAAGCCGTCTACATTTTTCACAACATGCTGCGCAAGCTGCTAGCGACTTACAAACCCGAATACATTGCCGCCATATTCGAATCCTCGGCGCCGACGTTCCGGTCGGAAGCGTTTACAGACTATAAAGCCAACCGCACGGAAATGCCGCCCGACCTCGGCGAACAAATCCCGTACGTGCGCCAGACTCTGGAAGCGATGCGGATCCCGATTCTCGAATTCGATAAGTTCGAAGCCGACGACGTGATAGGCACCATCGCCGCAACCGCGCCGAAGGAGAACGACGGCCTCGAGACCGTGATCGTTTCCAGCGACAAGGACATGCTGCAGCTTGTGAACGATCGCGTGTCCATGTTGAACCCGATGAAGGATGACACCTGGTACGACGCCGGCAAGGTCGAGGAGTTCATGGGCGTCAGGCCCGACCAGGTGGCGGACCTGCTGGCTCTGAAAGGCGACAGCGTCGACAACATTCCGGGGGCGCCGGGAATCGGCGATAAAGGCGCAAAGGATCTGATCACGCGATTCGGCAGCTTGCAAGCCGCACTCGACCGGGCCGCGGAAGTGGAGCGCAAGGCGTATCGGGAAAGCCTCCAGAACCATCGCGACCAGATTCTATTGAGCAAGAAACTGGCGACTATCGACACGGCGGTGCCCGTAGTTTGGGATCTCGAACAACTGAAAGCGCAGAAGCCGGACAGCGCGGCGCTGAAACAGCTCTATAAGCAGATGGAGTTCTTCAGCCTGCTCAAAGAACTGGGACCCGAAGATACCAGCCACACGCGCGATTTCGCGGCGATTGAAACCGCGGAGGAATTGGATTCCTGGCTCGCCAGCCGCCCGGCGGATGCCCCGCTTGCTTTCACTGTCGACGCGACAAACGGATTTCTGGGGCTGGCTTTCCAGGCTGGCAGCGGGCGAGCGGTTCCGGCGAGATTGATCGAGCGGGTGCGGCCCGCCCTCGAAGACCCGCGAGTCGAGAAGGTAGTTCACGACGCGAAGGCGACCGAACGCGAGGCGAACGAGATGGGGATCAGGGTGGCTGGCATTCGCGACGACGTGATGCTCTACGCGTTCCTGTTAAACGCCGACCCATCTGGCTGCACACCCGAAGCGCTTTCGGAGCGGTATCTCGATCGCAAGCTGAATGCCGCGGCCGAACAGCGGGCCGAAGCCATGATCGCGGTGTTGGGCGTATTAAAGCCGCAAGTCTACGAGAACGGGTTGGAGCGGGTCTACGACGAGATCGATTTGCCGCTCGCCCCCGTGCTGGCGCGCATGGAGACAACCGGAATTCGAATCGACACGCAAACGCTCGCGGCGCAGGGAGTGGTATTAACCGCCCAGATTGAGGCGCTGGCGGCGAAAGTGTACGAAGCGGCCGGCAGGACCTTCAATATCAATTCCCCTCAGCAACTGGGCAGGGTTCTGTTCGAGGAGATGCAACTGCCTTCGCCCGTAAAAGCCGGAAAAGGGAAGGCCATTTCCACCGCGGCCGATGTCCTGGAGGCGCTTGCGGCCGCATATCCGGTGGCGCAATTGGTGCTCGATTATCGCCAGCTCACCAAACTGAAAGGCACATATGTGGACGCGCTGCCGGCGCTTGTGAATCCGAAAACCGGCCGGGTGCACACCACCTTTAACCAGACCGGCGCGGCCACCGGGAGATTATCGTCCTCGAATCCGAATCTGCAGAACATACCCATTCGAACCGAGGCCGGCCGAATGATCCGGGCCGCTTTCGTTCCCGAACCCGGCTGGAACCTGGTAGTGGCGGACTACTCGCAAATCGAATTGCGGTTACTGGCGCACATGTCGGGCGACCCGGTGCTCACCGACGCCTTCCTGCGGCATGAGGATATCCATACGCGCACCGCGGCTGAAGTGTTCCATGTCAGCCCCCTCATGGTGACGCCGGAAATGCGGCGCGGAGCGAAGGCGGTGAACTTCGGCATTGTGTATGGCCAGACGCCGTTCGGGCTGGCGCAGCAGCTAGGGATTGACCGCAAGGAGGCCGAACTTTACATTCGCCGATATTTTGAACGCTACGCGGGAGTGCGGGGGTTCATCGATCGAACCGTCGAGGAAGTAAGGCGAACCGGATTCGCGAGTACGCTCGCCGGGCGCAGGCGGCCGATTCCGGACATGCACAGCCGCAATCCCGCCGCCCGGTCTTTCGCGGAGCGGACGGCGGTAAACACGCCGCTGCAGGGCACGGCCGCCGATCTCCTGAAGATCGCCATGATCCGGATTGCGAAGCGGCTGAATAGCGAAAAAATGAGATCGCGCCTGCTACTTCAGGTTCATGACGAACTGGTCTTGGAAGCGCCGCCCGAGGAAACCGCCGTATTAAGCGAAATGGTAAAGGCCGAAATGGAAGGAGTCCATGTCCTGACAGTACCTCTGGTAGCCAGCTCCGGAGTCGGCCCCAACTGGCGCGACGCCAAGTGAGAGCGGGCTCAGGGGTGGGGGATCAGGGATCAAGGGCGGCCCGGAGCCGGAACCATTTTTCTTACGTGAGCGCCGGTGGCCGATTGCCGAAAGCTGATGGCTGAAAGCTGATAGCTGAGAGCTTTTCCGCCTGTTCACTGACGCCCTGACTAACAAAGGCTCTTGGCCAGAAACAATTCCTCAATCTGAACCAGCGGCGTCGGATACTTGCCGGTGTAACAGGCATAGCAGTAACTGCCGTTGGAATCAGAAACAGCTTCACGCAAGCGTTCGATGGGAAGATAGCCGAGAGAATCGGCCTCAACGAAGCTTCTGATTTCGTCAACCGTGCGCACCGCGGCAATCAACTCCCGCTGTATCGGCGTATCGACGCCGTAGTAGCAAGGCGAGATGGTCGGCGGGCAGGATATGCGGAGATGGACTTCTTTTGCTCCCGCATTGCGGACCATGCGCACGATCTTGCGGCTGGTGGTGCCCCGCACAATGGAATCGTCCACCAAAACTACGCGTTTGTTTTCGAGCAGCGATCGAATCGGGTTCAGCTTCAGCTTGACGCCGAAATCGCGAATGGCTTGCGAAGGCTCAATGAACGTACGGCCCACGTAATGGTTTCGAATCAGAGCCTGGCGATAAGGGATTCCGGACGCGTCGGAGTAACCAATGGCGGCGGCAACACCGGAATCCGGGACCGGGACGATGACATCGGCATCCACGGGATGTTCTTTCGCCAGCAGACGGCCCATGTTTTCGCGAGAAACCTGAACTGAGCGGCCAAACACGAAAGAGTCGGGACGGGAGAAGTAGACGTGCTCAAAAACGCATTGGGCCGAGTTGCGCGGCGGCGTGTAGTGCTCGCGCGTCAAACCATGCGGCCCGGCAATAACCATCTCGCCAGGGCCTATTTCGCCGGTGTAGGTTGCGCCAATTAAGTCGAACGCGCAGGTCTCTGAGGCAAAAACCCAGCAGGGGCGCCCATCCGGCTGATCGATGCGGCCCATGGCGAGAGGTCGAAAACCATGCGGGTCGCGGGCGACGATGATGCGATCCTCAGCCAGGAACACCAGCGAGAATGCGCCTTCGAGTTGCAGCAGCGCATCGCGGAGAGCGCCGGCCAGAGTGCGCTCGCGCGACTTGGCCACCAGGTGCAGTATTACTTCGGTGTCCGTAGTGGCCTGGAAAATGGAGCCTTCGTCTTCCAGATCGCGGCGGATTTCCGCGGCATTGGTGATGTTGCCATTGTGGGCAACGGCAATCTGCCCCTTGCTGCAAGCCACCGACAGCGGTCCCGCGTTTTGCAGCACGGTGTCGCCGGTAGTCGAGTAACGGGTATGACCAATCGCCAGCTCGCCCGGTAGCTGGTTCAGAACATCGGGTGTGAAGATGTCGGCAACATGGCCCATCCGGCGGAAGTTGTGGATCTTGCGCCCATCGCTTGAAGCGATGCCGGCGCTTTCCTGCCCTCGATGCTGCAGCGCATAGAGGCCCAGATAGGCCAGATTCGCCGCCTCGCGATGTCCGTATATCGCAAACACGCCGCACTCTTCATGCAGCTTGTCGAAAGGCAGATTCAAATCATCTTCGACGTGGAGATCATGGGACTGAGACATTAAACCACCGCTGTTGAAATATGGAGGAGGTGTTCCAGGCCAGTGTTCCAGGCGTTATACAGGTCGCCCACGGAACAGTCGATCCAAGTTCGTTCAAGGCCGCTGTGCGGACTTCCACCTTGATCAGGTTCGCCCGCAGTCTGCGACGAGTCAGGACTGCGTGTTTCAGTTCGGTTGCGAATCACGAGCGTCGCTTTGAGTGTAGCGCCAATTTCCACGACGGGGACGGAATTCTTGCGCGCGGCGGCATGCACGGCCTCGGGATTTGCCGTCGAGACCAGAATGCGAGATGGCGCCTCGTGGAACAGGGCGAATTCCGCTCGAAGATCAGACTGAAGCTCGATGCGGGCGCCAATGCCCAGCGGGCTGTAAGATGCCTCTGCGAGGGCAACCGCGAGCCCGCCGTCACCAAGATCATGCGCCGATGAGACCGCGCCGCCCCGAACCAATTCGCGAATTGTCGATTGGACGCGCTTTTCGAGATCCATGTCCAGGTGCGGCGGTGTGCCCCAGAGCCGGTCGAGAACCACCTTGGCGAACTGTGAGGAGCCGAACTGGCGCGCATCGGTGGAACCCAGCCCGCCGATCAGCAGAACCGTCAGGCCTTCCTCAATGAAGTGAAGCGGCACAGTCGGACCCGTCGGCATCGTTCCCACGATTCCCATAACCGGCGTAGGAAAGATCGCCGCGCCCAGCGTCTCGTTGTAGAGGCTAACATTGCCGCCTGTGACGGGTGTCTCAAAAAAACGGCACGCCTCCCCAATCCCTTCGATCGATGCAACCAACTGAGCCATGATCTCGGGACGCTCCGGGTTCCCGAAGTTAAGGTTGTTCGTCGCCGCAATCGGCAGCGCGCCCACGGTGGAAAGGTTGCGGCAACACTCGGCAACAATCAGCTTCGCGCCTTCGCGGGGATCGAGAGCGCAGTATCGTCCGTTGCCATCGAGCGCCATCGCAATCGAAGTGGGAGTGCCTTTGATGCGGACGATGGCAGCTTCACAGTTGGGTCCAGCCAGCGTGTTGGTGCGGACCGCGAAATCGTATTGCTCCCAAATCCAGCGTTTGTTGCATAGGTCGCCGGATGCCAAAAGCCGTTTCAGCGCCGAGTCCGGTTCGACAGAGGGAATCGCCTCGCCATCGAGCGGCGCCAGACGAGGCGGCGTCGTGTGCGGACGGTCGTAAAGCGGAGCCTCGTCGGCCAGCGCGCGATTCGAGATTTCCGCGACTGTCTGCCCGTGGTCCTTCACCCGAAGCTGGCCGTCTGCTGTAACCGTTCCGATGGTCACCGCGTCCAGACCCCACTTGCGGAACACCGCGAATACGTCTTCTTCGCGCCCACGCTCGGCCACCAGCAGCATGCGCTCCTGCGATTCCGACAGCATGATGTCGTAAGGCGTCATGCCCACCTCGCGCTGCGGAACGAACTGGAGGTCGATCTCGACGCCGGTTCCGGCCCGGCTGCCCATCTCGCAGCTCGAACTCGTGAGCCCGGCTGCGCCCATATCCTGAATTCCGACAATCGCGCCGGTCTTCATCGCCTCCAGGCACGCCTCGAGCAGGAGCTTCTCCATGAAAGGATCGCCCACCTGAACATTGGGGCGCTTCTGCTTGGATTCCTCGGTGAATTCCGCCGACGCCATGGAGGCGCCGTGAATGCCGTCGCGGCCGGTCTTCGCGCCGACATAAATTACCGGATTGCCGACGCCCGAAGCGCGGCCATAGAAGATCTCATCATGCTTAAAGACCCCCAGGGCGAACACATTCACAAGCGGGTTGCCGTCGTACGACGCCTCAAACATGCATTCGCCACCCACCGTGGGCACGCCGAAACAGTTGCCGTAGTGCGCAATGCCCGATACCACGCCCTGCAGAATGCGCCGGTTGCGGGCGCCAGTCTGCGGATCGTCGAGCCGGCCAAAACGCAAAGCATCGAGAACGGCGATAGGGCGCGCGCCCATGGTGAAGATGTCGCGCAGAATTCCGCCTACGCCCGTGGCGGCGCCTTGGAAAGGCTCGATGAAGCTCGGGTGATTGTGCGACTCAATCTTGAAGGCGATCGCCACTCCGTCGCCGATGTCGATGATGCCCGCGTTCTCGCCGGGCCCCTGCAAAACGTGTTTGCCCTGAGTCGGAAGCTTCTTCAGATGCAGCCGGGAACTCTTGTAGGAACAGTGCTCGCTCCACATCACGCTAAAGATGCCGAGCTCCGTCAGTGTGGGTTCGCGGCCGAGCAGGCTAAGGATTTTCTGATATTCGGATGGAGAGAGCTGGTGCGCCGCGACCACATCCGCCGTGATCGAACTCATATCCGTTCGAGCGGCTCCGCGCTCAGCGAATCACCTCGCCGGCCGCGGACACATGTTCGCAGCAGGCTGCCACCAGTGAGCCAAGAATCAGGTGGCCATCCGTCGAACCCAACAGCTGGTCGCTGGCTCGCTCGGGGTGGGGCATCATGCCAAGCACGTTGCGCCCGGCGTTCAGGATGCCGGCGATATTGCGTAGAGAACCATTTGGATTATCGATGTAGCGAAACGCCACCCGATCTTCCCGTTCCAGCTGGTCCAAAATGCGCTCCTCGGCAATGAAGCATCCTTCTCCATGCGCAACCGGGATGCTGAGAAGCTGGCCCTTGCGCGTAAGACTGGTAAACGGCGAGTTGGAGGTTTCAACACGCAATCCGACCGTCCGGCAAACAAATTTCTGGCCGGCGTTCCGCACCAGGGCGCCTTCAAGCAGCCCGGCTTCAACCAGCACCTGGAAGCCGTTGCAGATGCCCAGCACCGGGCCGCCAGATTGGGCGAATTTCCTCACCGCATTCATCACGGGTGAAAACTTTGCTATGGCGCCGCAGCGAAGGTAGTCGCCGTAGGCAAATCCACCAGGGAGAATCACCGCGTCCACGTCGCCCAGCGAGGTGGCGTCATGCCAAATGAAGTTCGCACGCTGGCCTAAATTCTCAGAAACGGCATACCACGCGTCGTGATCGCAATTGCTTCCTGGAAAAACTACGATCCCGATCTTCATAAGGCACCCCCTCCGAAAAGAATGAGCTTACGAACTCTTAAGCGCTGGCCACCGGCGTTGCCGCCTTCTTTCGCGACGCCCGGCGCTTCTCAACCGGCGGCTGACGGTCACTCTTCTTAAGTGCCGGCAGCACCATAGAAGTCACAAACTTTTTCTCGCCATGCTCATCGAACTTGATCACAATATAGTCATCGTTACAGGAAACTACAGAGCCTAAGCCAAATTTCGTGTGTTCAACTTGGGCGCCGGTCGCAAAAGCCGGTTTGTTTGCCATGGCGGATTCTCCTAGATCATTGTAACAGTTTGACTTACCGGTGTCGAGGCGCAGGTTGGGGCCAGTTTCCTCTGGGCGAGGACGCTCGCCGGAACAGTCGGGCTCCAAAAACCGCCTGCTGCTTATGCCAGGCACCACCACCGGCAACTGGTTCCATATAATGGGTTAACGAGCGAATGGAAGATCTTAAGAAAAAGCTGCAGGAGGAGGTCGCCGCACTCGAGTATGAGTTGCGCAACGAACTTCCGAAAGAAATCCTGAAGGCCCGCGCCCACGGTGATTTGAGTGAAAATGCCGAATACCATGCGGCCAAGCAGCGCCAGGCTTACGTAGACGCGCGTCTGGCCCAACTGAAGGGCAGGCTCAGGGATTTCTCCATGGTCGACATGACGAGGATTCCCCGCGATTGCGTGGGCCTCGGCTCTCAGGTGGTTGTCTTCGACGTGGACAAGGGTGAAGAGTTAACTTTCAGGATTGTGATCAGTGAAGAGTCTGACGTTACGAACGGGAAGATATCCACCAGTTCGCCGATTGGCCGCGGCTTGCTGGGCAAACGCGTGGGCGATACAGTAAAGATTCAGATACCGGGCGGAAGCCGCGAAATGGAGATCCTGCGGCTCATCACCATCCACGATGATCCGGCGCCTTCTTAGGGTTGAGAAGCTATGACAATCACTCGAGCCATTGGGCTGGGGGCCGGCAAAGTCATCCGGCTGATTGTTCGCGCACTGGCCCTGTCGCGGGTTAATCCGAACGTCCTCACCTTTCTCGGCCTGGTGATCAACGTAGTCGCGGCGGTGTTTCTCGCGGTAGGGCGTTTTCGCTCAGCGGGACTGATTATTATTTTCGCCGGACTTTTTGACATGGTCGACGGCCGTGTGGCAAGAGAGACCAACCAGGTAACCCGTTTTGGAGCTTTCTTTGACTCCGTGCTGGATCGCTATTCCGATCTGGCCCTGCTGATCGGGCTGCTGGTTTACTACGGAACCATCAACCGCCCCTTCTATGTGGTGCTGACCGCGATAGTGATGATGGCCTCGGTTCTGATCAGTTACGTCCGGACGCGGGCCGAAAACATAATTCCCACATGTAAAGTCGGTTTCCTCGAAAGACCTGAGCGAGTAGTCCTATTCATCATTGGAACCCTTTTTGACCGCATGGCCCCGGTACTCTGGGTCACGGCAGTACTGGGTAACATTACCGTGGTCCACCGGATGATCTTCACTTACCAGGAAGCCAAGCGGCTTGAGCACGCGCAATTGCGTTCCAAGACTATGGTGACGCCCGGATAGCTCACCCGATTCGTAACTGGCGCGGGTCAGCCGGAATCAAGGGCCGTCCTCGAGAATAACCACTGCCATTGCCAGCTCAGCGGTGTGCGTCAAAGAAAGACTTATCCGGCCCACACCCATTCGTCCGGCAATCTGGAGAGCGGCTCCATGGAGACGCAGGCCGGGACGGCCCGAAGGCTCGTTAGCCACCTCGAAGTCTTTCCACGTAATGCCTCTGCGAAGACCGGTTCCAAGAGCCTTCATGCCGGCTTCTTTAGCCGCGAAGCGCGCCGCGAACCTTTCGGCTGCGTTGGCCTTTCGCGACGCATAAGCTATCTCGGCCGGAGTATAGACCCGTTCCAGAAACCTGTCGCCATAGCGGTCAATGCTCTTCTGAATGCGAGGCACTTCCGCCAGGTCTGTTCCAATGCCTAAAATCATTGGTGACTTCTTTGGAACCCGCGCAAACAAGGTCGCTTCGCCTCGCTCGGAGGCCCAATTGGCCGCTGAAGCTATTACCCCTGAGATTTGCTTTTGCGAAATGCCGCCCACCGGCGTTTCTGGGCTGCTGCAATTCGCTTGCGGGCTTCCGCGCTGAGCACTCTCTTAACTGGCGCCTTTTTCACTTCGACTGCAGAGGCGGCAGGTGCTTCCTTGGGCGGTCTGCCCACGCGCCGACCGAGCAAAGAACGGACCTGCGCAATATGATCATCAAGCTTTTGACGCTGTTGCTCCAGTCCCTGAAGCGCAGCTTCTAGAATCTCCCGGCTAGGAGTTTGCGGATTTGGCATATTCCTTATGAGTAACACATTACATTTGGGAGATAGGTCACTTTTAGTACTCTCCGTAGGAGCCATCACTCACGGTACTTCGCAGATCTCTAGCGCCGCACTTACTTGCCTCCGCCTCCATGGGTTAAACCTGCTCGTCGAGGTCTCCGTCGTAATGTCTTGTGCCTTCGGTCTGGCACAAAACAGTGACTGGGCCGTCATTTACTAATTCGACTTCCATGTGGGCCTGAAAAACTCCGGTCTCAACTGTAATCCCGGGAAGTTGGCGGCAGTGTTCGACAAAACTGTCATAGAGCGGCTTCGCCCTATCCGGCGGCGCGGCTTCAGAATAAGAGGGTCGATTCCCTCTCCGAGCGTCGCCATAAAGGGTAAACTGCGACACGATCAGCAAATGGCGGCCATTCTCCTGCACGCTTAGGTTCATCTTTCCTTCCGTATCCGGAAAGACCCGAAGGCTTGCCACTTTTCGCGCCAGCCACGCGGCTTCGTGTTCGGTGTCAGCCCGATGGATTCCGAGTAGGACTAGTAAGCCCTGTCCGATCTGTCCCACACATTTGCCATCCACGGTTACCCGGGCACGCGATACGCGTTGGAGTAGAGCACGCATCTCTTCATTATTTCTCGCCGCGGCATTGCTCTCGCGCTAATCACGCCTTTTTGTAACGCAGGCACTCATGCCTTGTCTCCTCAGCCCCATGCGTCAGCTTGGGGCTTGCCCTGACATCGAGACAGCCCCAAGCTAGCTAGCTTGCTGAAAAAGGCCAAAATGGCCGCGGATGAACGCCGATCAACGCGGATGGAAAGCAAATAGCCTATCCGCGTTCATCGGCGTTCATCGGCGGCTAAATATCCTAGTCCTAGAGTTTTTTCAGCTCTAACGCATGACTCTCGACACATGTGTCCCTCACAAAGGCGCCAATTTTGCGCCCGGGACCAGTTAGTCAAAGCGATCCGATATGCGCTGGACCGCGTGGACTAGCCGCGACCACAATCGAGGTCTTTTCTTGGGTGGCTGTGAGGCATCAGTCCCGGCTGCCGCATCAACCGTCTCCGTTCCCTCGGGCAGAACGCCGCCTTGCGTAACTTGGTTCGCCGAAGCAACCCGCCTGCTTACGTGAACCTTTCCAGTGTTCGATCTGTGGACATCCGGCCGTACGGGCGCTGCCGGCTTAGGGGCGGCAGGAACTTCAGGCTCCGCAACGGCGGCCCCCGCCGAATCCAACCGCGCCATAACGATGAATCGCTTAGGCGCGGAACCCACGTAATAGAACGGATAGCAGGTGATCATCGTCATGAGTCTGCTGTCACCCTGCGGGGCCAGCACGCTGACATCTGTTGGCTTGACAATTTTGGTTGAGACCACATGAAAGACCAGGTTCTTCTGTGCCGTTTCAAACTGCACTTCGTCGCCCACGCGAATGTCCTTCAGCGGGCGAAACAACGTATCGCGGTGCGCCGCGATTGAGAAGTTGCCGGTTTCCCCGGGAAGCGCGGTGGATGGAACGTGCCCGGCAGATCGCCGCAGCGTGGCGTCATCGACGCCCTCCAGGACCACGGCCGTCATGTTGAGCCGTGGAATCGTTACCCTTCCGAGCAATTCGCCGGGGGCTGGGCGATGGATTTCGGGAGCCGTCTTAGTAAGGCTCGCCGACTTCTCGGCAGGCGCGGTCTGGCTCAATCCGGCGAACTGGCGCAAGTAATCCCAGAACGTTACACTCTTGCCCGCGATCTCCTGGTCAAAGGCCCAATTGGCGTAAGACTGATACACGGTTTCATCCACATACGTATAGGTGTAGAATCCGATTCCGGCGAGACCGAGTAACAGAAGAAGCCTGCGCATCCAAATCAGGCCGCGATTCTTTTGCGCCTCTGCCCTATCGGCACTCAGCCGCTGTCTGCGCTCGAGATTGTAACTGTGTAATCCAGGCTTGGCGGGCACCTGCCACTCCCCCGGAACTCCCGACGCAGCCAAAGGACGTTGCTCCATACTCAATGCGCCGGGTGTAACGAGGAAATGGTGCCTTGGTCTGAGGCCGCGTCTTCAGTGGCGTCAAGCCGATAACTCGTCCGGGTTCTCACCACCAGCTTGCGCCCGTCGTCGGTGGCGACCACGCGAATGTGACGCAGCGCAGTTTCGCGATTCAGAGCCGGATCCGGCACGTAACCGATTGTGTAGCGATTGCGGACATTCTGCGCGATCTGATGGAAAACAGACTCCACCTGGTCGATGCCGGGAACCATGAAGAACTCACCGCCGCTGGTCTGAGAAATCTTGCGCAGCACCCCCAAATTGCTTTCTACGTCGTCAGGGTCCACAAGGGCGACCGAGTAGACAGTCACCAGCGACCCCTGTATCTGCTGAAGGAGCTCGTCAAACGAAATCTTGCTGGCGTTGTCCCCACCGTCGCTAACGATGATTAAGGTCCTGTGCTCGCGAGTTCCAAGGCGTATGTGTTTCAATGCGGCGGCGACCGCGTCGTAGAGCGACGTCCGGCCCGCGGCAGGTCCGTAATACAGGGCGTGGCGTAGGCGCTCCAGGCTGTCGGTGAACGGCATACTCCCGGGCAGGCCGAATACTACCTGATCGTTGAAATTAACCACGAAGAACTCATCGTGCGGGTTACTCTCTTTGGCAAATACCAGGCCGGCGGTGACTACTTCCGGCCGCTTGGGGCGCATGCTTCCGCTTGCATCCACTACCAGACCAATGGTCACAGGCGTGTCGACGCTTCCAAACTGCGTAATCGGCTCTTTACGGCCCTCTTCGAAAACCTCGAAGTTCTCCCGCTTCAGGCCCCCAACGAAGCCGTCCTTGGGGTAGCGCACGCTCACGTCGAGCAGAACCAGCTCGCTGCGAGCTTTTATCGTAAATGCCGGCTCGTTCTCCTGGCCTGCATGTACGCCGCCGCCTCCTGCCGAAAAAATTGCCGCAGCCGAGACGAGCGCGCAGACTGCGAGCAAACCAGGAAAGAACCTAGCAACCTTAGCCGGGACGAGCGAGTACATTGAGCGCGAGTTCCGCATGAGAACCCTCCACTGATATAAGTATGCCTATCGGCCAGATACCGGGTTGGCGGTTTCCAGTGCCTTAAGCCATTCACCTAGCCAGCTATCAGGATATCGAGTCGTCCGTAAAACGGAAACGCCGGCGCGCTATGCACGCCGGCGTTTTAACGCAAGGCTGAGCTGTCGCTAAGCCTACGAGCGTTTTGCAGCCAGCGTCAGAAGACCGGACAGCGAAAGGGACGCTAGACCCAACAGGCCAACCAGCGGGAAAACGCTGGCTGTCTTCGGCAAAGCCGGAGCCGCCTGGGGTGCAGGGGCTGGTTCGGGCTGAGCCTCAGGCGCAGGAGTTGGTTCTGGCGCAGGTGCGGGCGCAGCCGCTTCAGGCTCCGGTTGCGGAGCGGGAGCAGGCTCTGGCTGAACCTCTGGCGCTGGGGCCGGCTCAGGCTCGGGAGCTGGTTGTAGCGCAGCAGGCAGCGGAACAGGTTGTGCAGCCGCCAACTGGGCGATTAGCTTCTTTGGATATGCAAACTCCTGACCGAAGTTGTCACCGGGATAAAACCAGGCGCGAACGGCCTTCGGAACGCCATCCGGCGTTTCCCAGAACGTGAATCGGGAGTGGTCGGTGGGAGTAAGACGATAATTCGGAATAGCGAGTACCGTCTCATAGATATGGTTCTCGTCCGCGTTGAATATCTGAACGATGTGCCGGTCGGACGGGGAGTCCAACAGCTTCCAGACGTACGTACCCGGCTGGAGTACCATGTTTCCGGCGATGATCGGTTCATTGATCGTCACCACCGTTTTCTTATTCCAACTGTCCGCCTTTGCGGTAGGCGTAAAGAGGAATCCTCCGAGGCCGACAGCGCAGGCGACAAGACCGCCGATTAGCAGAAGCTTCTTAGTGTCCATCATTGTATTTAGCCTCCTAAATAATGTAGTCAGCGCGGACCTTCTTGCGACCGCGTTCTCATGTGCGGCCTGCGATGCTCTCGCGCGACCACAACCTTTAGACCCAAACCAGGCGGTAATGGTTGCGGAGCAACTATGCCGGTATAGTTGACACCCCTGGAAAAACTACGTGCGCAACCCGCGCTCTAACACCCAATCCGCGAATCGCGGCGAGCTGAACAAAAGACTCGCCTTAGCGGATTTTAATCGGCCGGCACAGGCCAAATGGGTCCCGTTGTATGCGAGTTCTTCAAAGTTAAGAAACCCTAAGAATCGCCTTCATGCCTGAAGATGGGCAAGTTAGCCCGCATTTCTCACAGCCCGCGTCGTCGAGCCTTGAGATACCAGCCCTGTGGCACAGCCTTCAGGCTGTGATTGTACGTCCGTGTGAGACATACCGTGGCACAGCCTTCAGGCTGTGATTGTATGTGCCTGTGAGAAATACTGTGGCACAGCCTTCAGGCTGTGATTGTATGTGCTTGTGAGAAATACAAGTTACCGCGTCAACGGGTCTTCGACAGTTGGCGGTGTTGCAGAAACAAGTGAGCCCAACTGCGGATCCAACGCATCGAGCGCACACTTCAGATCCCACGCGACCTTGCGATAAGAAAAGTGCCCCTTCACGCCGCTACGTAAGCGGGAAATATATTCGAGCTCAGCGAAATCCATCTTAAACAGAAAGCGCGAACGCGCCGCGAACGGAAGCGAATATTGAGCAGCGGGTTGAGGCAGAAGTGCCACTGCGCTATCCACCTCGCCAAGCGCGTTTTCGTACTCACTTGTCGCGCCACACGCGGCAATCAGCGCCGGTGTTTCATACCCCAGAAGGTTCGTGTAGCTCTGGCGGAACTGCTGGCATCGCCGGTGCCGGTGCAGGTCGCGGTAAGCGCCGATATCCATCACAATATCCGCCGCGTAGGGCTGGCTTCGAAAGTGGCGCGGCAGTTCATCGCGGCGCTGGCGGCTTCCGAGCGCAACCTCGAGCAGCTCCTGGCGGCGCGCCCGATTCCACTCTGACGTCCACTCGTAGAGGTTTCGAAATGGCCGGTTGCAAACCGGGTAAAGCAGGGTTGCGCAGATATCGGCAAGATGATCTTTGGGCTCCAGCAAATCGACGCTGGAAGTTGCTGCAGGCGTCCGATCGCAAGCGGGCAGATTTTGTTTTACCCATTCCCGAAGATCGGCGTGCAAGCGCTGGGAATATTCGTCGGGGTCGGCATGCCTTGCCAGTGTCGGGGCCACCGCCTCGGTCGTTTCATCCGTCCACGCGCACGCTGGGCGATGAGCGCAAGCTACGGCAAGCTCGTTGGCAAGCTCGCGCACCTCCTGAAACTCGCTGGCCTTCAACCTGCGTATCTGCTTTTCGAGAGTCCGGATGCTGGTTACTTGCCCCACCCCGGTCGGCGTGCCGAAAGGCAGCAGATAGCGCGCCACATCAAACGCCCGCGCTTTGAGATTTCGTTCATAGGCCTCGGGCTTCATGTCAGAGGGGCGCGGCCAGTCTTCCTTCAACCTGGCGAGCGCTTTCGCGTGAACTCGGCCGTACGCTTCCATGAGCCTGGAGGCCGTCGCCAGATAGACACAGCGTTCTTCGTTAGTCAACTCCGGAGGCACAATCGCCGGTGATCGGGAAAAGTCCTGGTAGCGCGAACTGCGGGCCTGGCCATCCCACAACTGTTCGTCCTCGATCTCTGTAGCGGCCAGCTCGGACACGCCTTCGAAACACACTGTCAGATGGCCAAGATCCGCAATCGAGGCGTGGCCGTATTGAAAGTAGAAACTCTCCAGGAATTTCGCCGAATCGTGAGTGCGAACCCATGCGAGAGAATCGCGAATGGAATCCGGCGACCGGCTATAGCGAGCCAGCGCATAAGCCATCTTTTCCGGCGGCATAGGCGCAACAGTAAACACGCGCTGCTTTGGTTGGTCGGGAGAAACGTCAGGTTCGGACATCGAAGCCGCTATGATAACGGATTCTATGAAAATTCGGATCAAGCGACTGCACCCCGAAGCGCACCTGCCAACCTATGCGCACGGTCCTCTGGAAGATGCGGGCATGGACGTGCGAACGGTCGAGACCTGTATGCTGCAGCCAGGAGTGCCCACCACATTGGGCACCGGGCTGGCTCTCGAGATCCCTCCCGGATACGAAGTGCAAGTACGGCCGCGAAGCGGCCTTGCGCTCAAGCACGCCCTTACCATTCCGAACTCCCCCGCCACCATAGATCCCGGCTACCGCGGCGAACTGAAGGTGATTGTGTTGAATCTCGGTAAAGAACCTTACCGTGTGACCGCAGGAGACCGCATCGCGCAGTTAGTAGTGTCGCGATACGAAGCCGTGGAGTGGGACGAAAGCGAACTCTCCGACAGCCAGCGTGGCCAAGGCGGCTTCGGCTCTTCCGGGCGCTGAACAAACAACAATGAACCCTCATGGCGCCACATCGAGATCACATCGGCCACATTGATCCTGGAGGAGGGTTCGTTTCGTAACCTGCGCTTTTTCGCTCGCATGTTGGGATTTACACTGAAAAAGTTCGTGGCTCGCGTCGCCATACCCGCGAGCTGAGACGCGACCGTGAGGGAGCGTTTTCCGGGGAGTGGAGGGGTCAATTGGAGGAGAGTTGGAGGGGCCAGACACCTCAAAGCCCGCCAACGTTGCCCAGTGCCTAGCAAACGTCAGCAGTTTGAAATAAGGAGGTGGTTCAGCTCAGCTATGCAGGACAAAGGAGTCCGTTCCATCGGGATCGGACCGTTCGCTGTCCACCAGGTCGTGAGTACGTTGGGGGTTATCGTGCTGTCAACCCTGCTGTCCGCGATCGCGGTGGCTGTAGTCCCGTCAATCACTGTTTCGACCAGATTGAATTTACATTGCCATTCCTAGCCTCGGCTGCATATGCAGCGGGTGCAAGGCTCGCACTAAGGCAATCCGAGGGGCCAGTGCTGAACGGGCCGCGTGTCAAGCGAGACCTCGGGGGCAGCGCCACGGATACGAAGTAAGCAAGATAGTGCGACGAATTGAAAGGAGACACCAGGTTGGGTTGCGCGAGTACATAGGGGCCCGCAAATCTGAGGGCCCGCAAGGGACAGGACCCGCAAGACCCGCAAGGGACAAGCGCATTTTGACCCCGCAAGACCCCGCAAGGGACAGGTTGGCAACCTGCAGCCGATTGTCAATCCGCCCAATTGCCGCTTGCCAACCTGCCCAACACAAAAGGCTCTAACTGCCTCTCACCTCGGTAGTCAGGCGGCTCGCCAGCGGCGAAGTCTGGCCGGCATACTTGTTGCCTGCCTTCTTGTAATAGGGCACCGACACCGGTGTGGACAGCTGTTCGAACGTGAACGAGCAAATGCGCATGCCGGGGTAGAGCGCGACCGGCATGATTCCCAGGTTGCTCAACTCGAGCGTGGCTTTGCCGCGCCAGCCTGGATCGAACAATCCGGCGGTGCCGTGCACGATGATGCCGATGCGGCCGAGGCTCGATCGCCCTTCGAGCCTCCCAAGCACGTCGTCATCCAGCTCCAGGGTCTCCTCTGTAATGGCGAGGGCGAATTCTCGCGGCTGGAGGATGAATGGCTCGCCCGGCTTTACAATGATCGCGCGCATGAGGTCCTGAATCGCGCCCTTCTCGCGCGGGTCGATGAAGGCGTGGCGGCTATGCTCGAAAACACTAAACTCGCTGCCCAACCGGAAGTCAACCGAGCAACTGCCGAACTGTTCGGGTGGCAGCTCCGGGCTGACTCGTATCTTGCCCTCGGCGAGATAGCGCTTGATGTCAATATCGGAGAGAACCATAGAAGGGACCCGTGCGCCAATGTCTGCGCGGTTGGCGTCGAACGCCATGCTAGCATGCCGCTGAATGTTATAATCGGCATGATTTCACACGGATGGGCGGCTAGCTCAGCTGGGAGAGCACCACGTTCGCAACGTGGGGGTCGTGGGTTCGAGCCCCATGCCGTCCACCAAATCATCCCTCTCGGATTTCATGCTTACAGGCGGAGAGTCGGGCTTACCGCGCCATTAAGCGAGTTGTGGTCGCGGCGCGCATTGAGGTTTTCGGGCGTTACGGATATGCTGTCGTCCTCCCTTGGCACGCAAGACTGTGAGAAGATTGACTCGATAGAGGTTAGCGGGGTATGAAGTCCTTTACAGAGCGCCGCAACGTTGCGGTCGCCCTGGTGGGCATTCTGTTCCTCATCAGCGGCGTGCTCCGCTCACAGGATGCCGGCAGCGATGAGCGCCAAGCCTACGACCAGAAGATTCGCGAAACCTACGACTTCGCCTTTGGCCCCGCCAACATCTCCCTGCCGGGAAACGCAGCCACCGAGAGCGGCGGTTTCATTCCACCCGGAGCTTTTCTAAAGGCAAGCTATTGCCAGCACTGTCATGAGGAAGCTTATGCTCAGTGGCGGCAATCTCTCCACTCCAACGCTTTCCGCACGCCCTTTTACCGCACCAGCGTGAACATCCTGCGCGATACCAAGGGCATCGAGTTTACGCGGCATTGTGATAGCTGCCATAGCCCTATTGCCGTGGTTTCGGGAGCTCTGACGAAGGACTCGCAGGTGGATCGGAGCTTCGATCAAGATGGCCTCACCTGCACCACTTGCCACTCCATTCAACGCTTGCAGCCGACGGAAGGCAATGGAAGTTATGTGATGGGTGTGCCGGCCGCAATGGTGGATGAAAACGGCCAGCGCATTCCTGGCGAGGCGCCCGATGCCGAGATCATGGCCCATCCCGAGCGGCATGCCAAAGCCGTCATGCAGGATTTCTACCGCTCGGCGGAGTTCTGTTCCGCTTGTCATAAGGCCAACCTGCCGAACCCGTTGAATGGTTATAAATTCATTCGCGCGTTTACTGCTTACGATGAATGGCAGAACTCGAAATTTTCAAAACGAAATCCGCTAACGTTCTATTCGGCCGACCTTCGCACCTGCCAGGGTTGCCACATGCTGCGAATGACGCCTGCGCTGAAAGAATACGGGGCTAAGAAGGGCACGTTTGCTTCGCATCGCTGGCTTGCGGGCAACACCGCCGTTCCTTTCTTTTACGGCTTTGACGAACAGTTGACCAAGACGCAGGAGTTTCTGCAGTCCGGAATGTACCTGAACGTGGATCTGTTCGCCATCCGCAAACCGAAGTCGGATGAAATGTTCGGGCCGTTGGGTTCGACGCCTTTCAAAATCTCGCCCAATGAAACCATCGAGACGATGGTGATCATTCAGAACAGGAACATCGGCCACTCCCTGATTCCCGAAGTTCGCGATCTATATGAAGCTTGGGTGGAATTCGCGGTCAGGGATTCTTCCGGCAAGGAGATCTATCACAGCGGCTTCCTCAAACCCGATGGCGCTATCGACGAGCGCGCGCATAGTTTTACGAATCGTCCCGTGGACGCTGCCGGCGAGTTTGTCGACAACCACAAGGTTTTCGGAATTCATTCCGTTGCCTACGACAATACGATTCAATCCGGGCGTTCGGCCCTGGTTCGCTATCAGTTTCGTATTCCGGCGGATTCGAAAGGCCCACTCACCTTCATCGCGCGCGTCAATTACCGGCACCTGAGGCAGAGCTATTTGAACAATATCTTTGGGCCCGGCCATCCCGCTTATCCGATCGTTGAGCTTGGCGGGCGGACCCGCAAATTCAACTTGGGCGAGAACTCACCTGGAGTGCAGGACCCGCAGGACAACCCGGACTGGATGCGCTGGAACAACCTCGGAATCGCGTACCTGGACCAGTTTCAATATTCCGACGCCGAAGCTGCTTTCCAGCACGTGGTTCAGTTGCGTCCGGATTACGCGGATGGCTACATCAACCTGGCTTTGAACGACATCCAGTGGGAGAAATACACGCTAGCCCGTCCCTATCTCGATAAGGCTTTGGCGCTGAGCGCAGGCAATGCGCGGGCTCTATACTACTTGGGACTGGTAGAGCGGCGCGCCGGGAACGGTGAAGCCGAGATCGCCGATTTTGAAAAGGTGGTCGGCCAATATCCCATGTCCATTGACGCGCGGCGCGAGCTGGGCATCTCTTACTATCAAAATCATCGCTACGAAGAGGCGCGCACGCAATTCGAAGCTCTTCAGAAAATCGAGCCCGACGATCTCGCGGCGCATTACAACCTCGCGGTCATTTACCGGCGGATGGGTATGAAGGAGAAAGCAGCCGAACAAGCCGCGCTGTTTGCGACGAAACAGGTCGACCCGGGCGCGCCGACTTACTCGCTGAATTTTCTACGTAAACACCCCGAGATTTCCATAGAGAGCTCGCCCTGGCACGTACACAAGCAGTTGTCGCTTGACGATGCCATGGCTGAGTCGCATTAACAGACAAAGGAAAGAGTAATTTGAACCGCAATCGCCGCCGCTTTCTCCGGTCGCTGAGCCGCACAGCGCTGGTGCTCCCGTTTGCCGACGTGCTGGCCATGGCTTCTCCCGGACAACAGCAGATCCAACTGCCTGGACCCGTGGAACGAAATTACGACGCTAAGCCGATGCCCGCGCCCAAGGGGCCGAAGTCCCCCATTGAAGGGACGCCGTTGGGTGTAAGTTTCGTCGACGTCGTAAAGGAGTCTGGCCTGGCCGTAAAAACGATTTACGGCGGGGAAGGGCACAACAAGTATCTGCTCGAAACCACCGGCTGCGGGCTCGCGTTTTATGACTACGATAACGACGGCTGGCTCGATGTCTTTCTGGTTAACGGCTGGCGCTTAGAGGGCTTTCCCGCTGGAAAAGAACCGCGCTGCCACCTGTTCAAGAACAATCGCGACGGCACATTCACCGACGTCACGAAAGGATCGGGATTGGAGCACCGCACAGGTTGGGGACAGGCATGCTGCGTCGGCGACTACAACAACGACGGCCACGACGATTTGTTTGTCACCTACTACGGCCAGAACGCGCTGTATCGTAATAACGGCGACGGCACGTTCACCGATGTCACCAAGAAGGCCGGGTTACTGCAGCCGGGTCCAAAAACGCGCTGGAACACCGGCTGCACGTTTGTCGATTATGACAAGGACGGCCATCTGGACTTATTTGTTGCAAACTACGTTGATTTTGATTTAAAGACTGCGCCGCCGCCGGAGGCCGGCCCTTGCACTTATAAGGGCACGCTGGTGGCTTGTGGGCCGCCGGGTTTGCCGGGAGGCAAAAACCTCCTGTATCACAACAATGGCGACGGCACGTTCACCGACGTCAGCGAGAAATCGGGCATGTGGAACACGGCGGGCACCTATGGTTTGAGCGTTGCCGCTTCCGATCTGGATAACGACGGTTGGCCGGATATCTACGTGGCGAACGATTCGAGTACGGCCACGCTTTATCAGAACCAAAAGGACGGCACATTCAAAGATATTGCTATCGAATCGGGCGCAGCTTTGTCTCCAGAAGGGAAGCCTCAGGCGGGCATGGGCGTTTCCATAGGCGATTATAATCGCGACGGCAACCTTGACCTTGTGAAGACGAATTTCGCTGGCGATACCGATTCTCTGTATACGAATTTGGGAAATGCCACCTTCGAGGACCGCACTTACCCGAGCGGCATTGGCGTCAACACTCGCCTTCTCGGATGGGGCGTCGGTTTCTTCGACATGGATAACGACGGCTGGCTGGACATACTGATGTCAAACGGCCACGTTTATCCGGAGGTCGACAAATCGAAGGCGGATCTGAAATACGCCGAGCATAAATACCTCTACCGCAACCTGCAGAATGGCCGCTTTGAAGAAGTAACCGAACAGGGCGGGCCCGGCATTATGGAGAACGCGCCGGCGCGCGGCTGCACATTCGGCGACTACGACAACGATGGCGACCTTGACGTCGCCGTGAATTGCGTGAACGCGATTCCGCAGTTATTGCGTTGCGATTCCACATTGAATCGGAACTGGATCAAGATCAAGCTGGTGGGCGTGAAATCAAACCGCACGGGCATCGGCACGCGCGTGATTGTTACTGCAAAGACTAAGCCGGATGCGCCCAAACCACTCGTACAAATGGATGAATTGCGCAGCGGCGGCAGTTACTTCTCGCAAAACGACATGCGCATGCATTTCGGCCTGGAGCATGCGGCCAAAGTTGATATGGTCGAGATTCGCTGGTTGAGCGGGCAGGTGGACCAGCTAAAAGATCTGGACGTGAACCGCCTTTACGTGATCCAGGAAGGCGGCAAAATTCTGAGCGCGGAAGAACTCAAGCCCGCCAGGAAGACCAGCGCATGATGCCTGTGTGGTTTCTGTTTGCCGCGGCGTCAGTGAGTTGCCCGGTGATGAACGCGGCAACGGCCGGCGGAGCGCTCGGCGGCGAAGTGCTGACTACCGTGACCCAGGCAGAAAAGAACTCCGGCTTCACTTGCCAGTTCACGCGGGCCCAGTACGAACTGACTATCGAGGTCGGCACGCTCGCCGCGCCCGATCAGTTTTCGCGTTTCGCGCAGCGTGGCTGCCAGGGTGGCCGTGAGGTTGCGGTATTGAGGGCGATCGGGAATGAGGCCATTGCATGCAGCTTGGGAAAGGGCAGCCAGATCGTCGAGAAGGCCCTGGGCCGTGTGAGGAATCAGACTTTTGTCATTCGCCTCAGCACCACCGATAGCGCAGCGGATGCGAAATCCATTCGAAGCAAGACCACGGCGCTCGCGGAACAAGTGGCCGGCTACTTGTTCTAGTAAGCTGCTGAAAAACCACCTTTAGCCGCGGATAAACGCAGATGAACACGGATAAGACATTTATTTTCCATCAGCGTTGATCGGCGTTCATCCGCGGCCAACCATGTTTTGGCTTTCCCCAGCGTCAAGTTAGAAACCGGCTCGTTCATTGATTGCTGCTTGAATTGATGCGCGCCGCGCCCTGCCGCAGTTTCTTCTGTTTCTCCTGGTCCGCGGCTTGCCGCAAGGCGGCTGCCCGAGCGAATGCTTCTTTGGCTCCGCTCTCGTCGCCCTTACGCTTCAGCAGCAGCCCCAGGGTGTTGAATGCGCCGGCATCTTTATCATCCAAAACGACTGAATGCCGCAAGGCGTCAATCGCTCCGTCCACATCACCTTGCTGCTTCAATATGGTCGCCAGTTCGAACCATGCGTCCGTGTAAGTGGGGCGCTGCGCCACCGCGGCGCGAAGCTGCTCAATTCCTTTGTCCGTCTCACCGGATTCGACACAAGCGACTGCCAGTAAGTAATGCGCCTCGGCAAGCGACGGTTCCAGACGAATCGCCTCTTCAAACTCCGCCTTGGCATGTGGCAGGTCGTCGCTTTGCTTGTAGGCGACGCCCAGGTCGTAATGCGCCGAGGCAACATCCGGGTGTGCGCGCGCCACCTTGGAAAGCTGCTCTATCGCCGCCTTATAGTTACCCGCCCCGATATAGGCGTAGCCGACGTTTACCTGAACCGGCACATTGTCTGGCTCCTCAGCGAGGATTTTGCGGTACTCGCGTAAGCCCCCGGCGGTGTCGCCGGAGTTCACCAGCGCATAACCGTAGCTGTTGCGAATCGAGTTGTCCTTCGGATTCAATTCAACGGCCCGGCGATAAGCGTCGCGCCCTTCCGCAAAGCGCCTTTGCTTGTTAAGGGCGAGACCAAGAGCTGCCCACACCTGCCAGTTCCCGGGCTGCAGCGTGGAGGCTTTCGTTAATTCGGGGATGGCTTCCGCGAAACGGCCCGCATCGTTGTACGCCGAGCCGAGCCGATAGCGATAGTCCCCACTGCCGGGGGCCAGCGCAACCGCTTTCTGCAAACTGCTTGCGCAGGCACCGGCCTGTTGCTTGAGGCATTGCGCCACGCCCAGGTGAAACCAGGCCACAGCGAGCTTCGGATCCAGTTCGGCCGCTCTTTTCAGGTGAGGAATGCCCTCGGCGACTCGTCCCGTCGCCGCCATCAGGAAGCCGATTTCATCTTCATACTCAGCCGACTTGGGATTCAGAGCCGCCAGCTTCTGATAATCGGCCAGAGCGGCAGTGGCGTCGCGAGCGGCCAGGTGTGCCCGCGCGGCTGCCTCTAACTGCTGGACGCCGCCGGTTGTCTGAGCCGTCAGGCAAAGAGACGCAAGCAGACAGGCGGCGCTGAGCCTCAGCATCAAGAAATCTCTCACACTAGCCTTCGTTGGATTGTAACTCGAAGAATCGAGGCAGACGTTGGCGAGGTATATACTGATGCGCGAGCCGGAAGCCGCCCCTAAATCCCAAGTTCAAAGCCCGGCTCCCTGGGAGACCTAATGAAAGACACCCGCTCTTTGGCGTACGCGATTCTGCGCGTCACGATGGGAGCCATATTCCTGTTCTACGGCGTTTCCAAGTTTCAAACCGGCATTGTCACTGTGGCGCACGGAATCCAAGCCACGTTCGCGAAGACGTGGCTGCCCTCGCAGGCCATCTTCTTATTCACACTGGTGTTGCCGTTTGGCGAAGTCGCTGCCGGGTCTTTGTTGATTCTCGGCTGGTTTACCCGATATGCGGCGGCCTTGGCCGCGCTGTTGATCCTGGTTTTAACTGTGGGCCTTACGGTTGCCGGAAACTCGGACGGTGTCGCGCAGAACCTCGTCTATGCCATCGGTCTTTTCATTCTTCAGTTCCTGGCGGAGCATGACAAAGTCTCGCTCGACCACTGGCGCAAAGGTTGACGAAAGTGCCGGCTGGGCTAGTTGGCGCGGCGCAGCGTAACTTTGCCTGAGACCAGTGAGTTGGCGTGTTTAATGCGAGTAGTCACCCAAACCACCTCGAGTGTATTGTCGGACAGAGCTCGAAGCCGGATCTCGCCTCGGTTGCCATTGTCTCCCGCCCAGGTGCCAGTTGCGGCGTCCCGGCCACGCTCGCCCGAGAAGTTGAACGCCACATCGGGCGAAACACCGCCGGCAGGAACCAGATAGTGCGCCTTATAGTAGCCGTGTAGAACGCCCGACTCGTCGAAGACATCCAGCTCTATATGCTCGGCAGCATAGAAGCCAGGAGTCCGGGCCGCCTCCGGGGCCGGATCATACCGCCACAGGCCCGCCAAGCCCGGTGACGGTCGAACCGGTTGAGCCGCCTCGGGCTGACGAGGGGCCGGGGTGGGCGACGCAGGCACAGACGCTCTCGCTAACTCGGTTCCGCTTGGGGGTGTCGGCGTAGGGTTAGTGGCCGGGGAAACCTCAACCGCTCGTGCTACCTTAGCCTGCGTGGTGGAACTCGCCGCCGGCGCAGGCGGCGCCACGACTGCCTGTATGGGCTCCGGGGATCGAGTCTCCAGCCGCGCCTCGGAAGTGGCGGGCTTGCTTGCTGGCAGGTTTGGCTTGGCCGATGCGGCCGATACCTCTGACGTGGTTTGAGTTGCCGCCAAGGCCGGTTTGGCTGCCGGCACTGCGGCAGACTTGCTTGACGACACCGCCACCTTTGGCTTAGCTGCCGGCACTGGGACGGGCTTGCTTGACGACGCCACGTTTGGCTTGGCTGCCTGCACTGGGACGGGCTTGGTGGGTGATGCCACCGCCAAGTTCGGCTTGGCTGCCGGCACTGGGGCAGACTTGGCTGACGACGCTGCCACGTTTGGCTTAGCTGCCGGCGCCGGGACGGGCTTGGTGGGTGATGCCGCCGCCAGGTTCGGCTTGGCTGCCGCTAGCGTGGCAGACTTCGCTGACGCCACCGCCGCGCTCTGCTTCGGCGCTGGCACGGGCTTCGGCGACGACACTGCCAAATTCGGTTTTGGCGCCGGCGGCGGGGGCGCTACCGGGGTGACGTCTTTCTTGGCCGCGCTCATTACCGGGGCATGGGCCGGAGCGAGGGTTGGTTCGGGCAGACGCACCTTCTCATGGGTCCGCGAGATGCGGCTTGTCCGCATCGCGGTAGTCTCCGATAACCGGGGAGGTGAATTCTCCACGACCGCGGTCAGCTCGGAGGCGTGGTCGGCGGCGGCTCCGACTCGCAGATTCGCCATCACTATCACGACCAGAATGGCCGACAGAACCGCCCCGCCACCCAGCCAAACTGCGGCCTTTCGATCGAAATGGAGCAGCTCCGAAAGCGCCAACTCGCGCGCCGGTGGCGGGCCCCACAGGGGCGGTGCGGGCGGCGCGTGCCGTTCGGCCTCGAGCATGAGGTCATACCGGACTCGCTCCAATGGCTGCGTGAGGACGGCAAGCATCTGATTGAGCCGCCGCATCTCCAGCTCCGCCGTCTCCCTCATCTCCGGGTCGGTCTGAAGATCCGGATGGTAAAAGCGCGCCAAGCGCTTCCAGGCGCTACGTATTTCGCGTTGCGAGGCGGACCGCGGAACGCCGAACTCCTCGTAATAATCCATTGGGCGGTTGAAAGTATCATACCCTGTGTCGGAACAGCGGACAAGCGCCACTCGCCAATGTCAATCGATAATGTCAATCGATAAAGCAGACTCGGAGCCCATCCAGAAGGGGCCCGACGGCCGAATGACTATTTCGCCTGTCCTTCGCTTTAACCCCGAGGCGCCAACACCTGACAACTGGCGCCTTCGCCTGAAAGGCTCCGTATTTTTGCGTAAGCTAATTGATCCCCCGGCAGGATTGCCGCGTGCTCTCTATAAGAGGAACACTGAATAAGAGGAACACTGATATTTGGCGATGAGAGCGGCCTTGGCAGGCCGATTTAGCTGCAGCGACGCTGGGGCACAGGAGGGTCAAAAAACATGAATATTTTCGGACGCGCCGCCGGGTTTGCGGGGCCTCGATCGGGGGATCGGAGTTGGGCTTCGCTGCTTTCTTTGGTTCTGTTGATTCCGAGCTGGCCTCCTGCGCTTTGGGCCTATCAAGGCCCGCCGCCTCCAGGACAGCTCGCGCAGGCCCCGCCGCCTCACGTGTTGCAAACGCCAGAGCAATTGCAGCAGTTGGTCGCTCCGATTGCGCTCTATCCGGATTCTCTGGTGGCGCAGATACTGGCGGCGTCGACGTTTCCCGAGCAAGTCGTCGAGGCTGACAGGTTTGTGCAGGAGCATCCCGATTTGAAGGGCGAGGCTCTAGGTCACGCTGTGGACCAACAACCCTGGGATCCGAGCGTGAAGGCACTTACTGCGTTTCCAACCGTTCTTGGAAATATGGACAAGAACCTTTCCTGGACGTCATCCCTGGGCGACGCCTACTACAGCCAGGAACCGGCGGTCATGGACGCTATTCAAGTCATGCGCCAGCGTGCGCAGGCAGCGGGCAATCTTAAATCCACGCCACAGCAGGTTGTCCAGGCGCAAGGCTCAACGATTGTTATTGAGCCCGCCAGCCCCGACGTCGTTTATGTCCCCGCGTATGATCCGTGGCTGGTTTACGGAGATCCGATATTGGCGTGGCCGGGATGGTATCCGTATCCGGGAATCTGGTTTGGCGGCCCGTACCTGTCGTTCGGAATCGGCTTCGGAATCGGTTGGTTCGGAGGCTTTGGATGGGGCTGGGGCCATTGGGGATTCGACTGGCATAACCATTACGCAGTTTTCGACCATAACCGGTACTACTCCCGGAGCGCAACCTTTTACAACCGAAATGCTTACTTCCGTGGAGGAGGCGTCCGGGGCGTAACTGGGAACGTCGAGCGCGGAGCACGCGCCAGGCCTTTCGGCGGAGACACACGCGCTGCTCGGGGATACGCTCAACCCCGGGGGCAGAGCGGAACCCGCTCCAGCGCTTTCAGCAACTACAACCATGGCGGAGAGGAAAGAAGCTTTTCGTCGCGCGGAGCCGCCAGCTTCGGTGGTGGGGGAGGATTTCGCGGGGGCGGCGGGCGCCGGTAATCGAAGTTTCTTTTATGTTCCGGATAAAAGGTGAGATTTAGAAATGGAGGGAAGCCATATGCGGCGAACGGAGTTACTACTCGACAAATTTCAATGGGCCGATCTTCCTAAGTTAGCGGCGGTTGCTGTCTTCCTGGTGGGATGCTTTTCAGCTAGCTCCATGGCGCAGCAGCCGGGCCAGAAAACATTCTCGTCCCCGGAAGAAGCAGGTAAAGCACTATTCACCGCAGCCCAGAATAACGACGAAAAGGCGATGCTCGATATCTTCGGACCAGACGGAAAGCAAATCGTCTCGTCGGGGGACAACGCCGAGGACGCCGAGAACCGGGCGACTTTCGTGCAGCGATATCAGGAAATGCACCGCCTTGTGAAAGAGCCGAATGGAACAACTACGCTGTATATTGGCGCGAAGAACTGGCCCACGCCCATACCGCTCGTGAACAAGGGTAGCGTGTGGTATTTCGACACCGATGCGGGCAAGAAAGAGATTCTATACAGGCGGGTTGGCCGGAATGAAATGTCGGCGATTATGGTTTGCCGCGAGCTGGTGGCGGCGCAGAAGGAATACCGCTCGACACGCCAGCAGGACATGTACGCCCAGAGAATCGCGAGTGACGACGGTGATAAGAATGGCCTTTACTGGAAAGCTTCTGGCCAGCCCGAGAGCCCCGTCGGGCCCCTGGTAGCATCGGCGGCGGTTGATGGAAACAACTCACCCACTCCGTACCGCGGTTATTATTACCGCATTCTGACGGGGCAGGGAAAGAACGCCCCAGGCGGCGCGAAGAGCTACATCGTAAACGGCAAGATGACCGCGGGCTTCGCCTTCGTGGCCTATCCGGCCGAATATAGGTCGTCCGGCGTGATGACGTTCATCGTCAGCTCGGACGGAGTCGTGTATCAGAAAGACCTCGGCAAGAAGACCGATGTTCTCGCCAAAGCCATGAAGGAATACAACTCCGATTCCAGTTGGAAGAAGGCTGAAGAGCAGCCGGAAGAGACAGCCGGCGAGCAGAAAACCAAGTAAGTGGCAGGTTGTCTGTGCTCGGGGGCGGCCCAGGTTCAGCTACGAGGTGAGATCACGCCGGCTGCCTGTCGTGCGCCTCGACGCCAGTCAGAATCGTCTGGACCACCGCTTCCTCACCGATCGTGGAGTTGATCATGAGGTGGAAAAGCTGGCGGTCAGGCCATACCGCTCCGAAGTACTGTTTGATGAACGCGGCGCGTTCGCCATCCACGGTCTCCACCAGGTGGACCGCTCTCTCCTCGTTCTTTCCCAATCGCTGCAGGCGATTTACCTTTTCTTCGAAGGGAGCGTAGACGAAAACGTGAAAGGCATCGGGACGGTCCTTTAGGTAATAGGCCGAGCCGCGTCCCACGATGACGGAGTTGCCCTCCCTCGCCGCGTCCGTGATCACTCGTTCTGCGATCTCCCGAATGCAATCGGCGTCCACCATCTTCAGCCGCGGGGCGTTCAGGCTGCCCTCGTAGCTGCCTCGCATAAAGGACTTGAACAACCGGTAGTATAAGGGGTCTCTGTGCTCCTCGTGAGGCTCGACCGCGACACATTCGCAATCCATCGAGCGGGCAATTTCACTGGTCAGCAATTGGTCCCATAGCTTCCAGCCCAGCCGCTCGGCCACTTTCTCGGCGATCTCGCCACCCCCGCTTCCATATTCGCGATCAATGGTAAGCAATCTGATCATGGATCATCCCTCCGACGCCAATACCTGGAAGGTGGCACACCACACACGCTATTCCACCACAACCTGTCCGCCCGCGCGCGGGTCGTTCTTGCGAACAATGAACGCGAGCAAAAACATGATGCCTGCGCCAATGGCGAGCACCTTATACGTATCAATATAAGCAAGCGTCTGCGACTGCGCTTGCATGTTTTGGTAAAGAAGTCCGTAGGCGTGCGTCTGGGCATCGGCCGCGCTCTCTCCGGAGTGGAGAAGCTGCTGGCTAAGCCCGCTCACCTGGTTCTGGAACGCCGGATCGAAGTTAGTCGTGTGATACGACATTATCGATTGGTGGAATTGGGCCCGGCGCGCGATCAGCGTGGTAACCATGGACGTTCCGACGCTACTACCCATGTTGCGCATGAAGTTTACCAGACCCGAAACGCTGTTGCTTTTTTCCGCAGGTACTCCGATGTAACAAGCAAGCGTGATCGGCACAAACAAAAATCCCATGCCGAACACCTGCGCCACGCGCAGCCACATCGCCGACTGGAAGCTTATCTCCAGATCGACCCTTGAGATGGAATAATACATGCCGGCGGCGAGCGTCAGCCAGCCAAAGGCGATGATGCGTTTTGCAGGGAGTTTCGTGGTGAGCTGGCCCACGATCGGCATTTCGAACAGCAGCATGACGCCGCTGGCGGAAAGAACCAGGCCCGCCGACTGCGCGGTGTATCCCATCAGCGTCTGGAGAAACTGCGGCATCATCACCAGACTGCTGAAGAGAATGATGCCCAGAGTAAACATCATGAGATTGGCTGTGGCGAAATTGAAGTTCTTGAAGAGCCGGACATCGATGACGGGACTCTTTTGGCGCCACTCCCAGAAGACCAGGGAGACGAGGCAGATCGCCGAAATGAGAATCAGCGTGACGATGAAGCGGGAGCCGAACCAGTCATCTTCCTGGCCCTTATCGAGCAAAACCTGCAGAGCGCCGACGCCGAGCGCCAACAGCGATATCCCGATGTAATCCACGCGGATTTCGTTCTTCGCCAGCTTGCGGTGAGTTGGGTCCTCGATCATCCGATACACGAGGAACAGGGTCAGGATTCCGACGGGCAGGTTGATGTAAAAGATCCATCGCCAGGAGTAGTTATCGGTGATCCACCCTCCCAGTGTCGGGCCGATGGTCGGCGCCAGGATGGCGGTGATCCCGTAGAGCGCGAAAGCGAGGCCGCGCTGTTGCGGCGGAAATGTGTCGGCCAGTATGGCTTGAGCCATGGGCTGGAGTCCTCCTCCGCCCAAGCCCTGGACAACGCGGAAAATGATCAGGACCGCAAGGCTCGGGGCAGCTCCGCAAAAGAGTGAACTGAGGGTGAAGAGAAAGATGCAGAGCATGAAAAAAGGCTTCCGCCCGAAGACGCTGGCCAGCCAACCGCTGATGGGAAGAATGATGGCGTTGGAGACGAGATAGGAGGTCAGCACCCACGTGCTTTCGTCGTTACTGGCTCCCAGATTGCCGGCCATATGCGGCAGGGCGACATTGGCGATGCTGGTGTCGAGTATCTCCATGAACGCCGCCATCGCAACCACAACGGCGATCAGCCAGGGATTGAACTTCGGCTTCGCGGGGCCCTCCGCCGGCACGGGGACAGGGAGAGCAGTCTCAGTTACTTCGGCCATATACGCTCTGGGCGGTTACTCGACGTAGACTTTCGGATCCACGGACATGCCGGGCCGCAAGCGATGATCGTCGTTTTGGCCGGGGTCGAGATCGATGCGAACGGGAATGCGCTGCACGACCTTAACGTAGTTTCCAGTTGCGTTTTCAGGAGGCAGCAGGCTGAACCTGGAGCCGCTGGCGCCGCCGACACCTTCCACTTTGCCGGTGTATTCGCGGCTGTAGGCGTCCACGCTGAACTTGACCAACTGGCCGGGCTTCATGCGGCGGAGCTGCGTCTCTTTGAAGTTACCCGTTACCCAGATGTCTTCGAGTGGCACCACAGCTAATAACTGCTGGCCGGGCGAAATGTTCTGCCCAACCTCGACGGTCTTCTTGCCTACAATCCCGGTAACCGGAGCGATAATTGTGCAATAGCTCAGGTTGAGCTTTGCTTGATCGAGCAGCGCTTTCTTCTGGGCGACCTGGGCAGCGGCGGACTTAGCGCGAGTTTCTGTGACGGCAACCTGCTGCGGCGCGGTACTGGCCTGCTCAACGGAAGCATTAGCCTGGGCGATTCTCGCGTTCGCTTCCTCCACCGCGCTCTGCGCGGCGCGGATGTTCTGCTCGGCCTCGGCGACGGCCGCGGTGCGCGCATCAATCGTCGCCTTGGCAGCGTCGGCGGTGGAGACGGCGGTATCGTACTGTTGCTGAGAAATCTCTTCCTTGGCGACTAACAGTTTGTAGCGCGCCACGTCGTCCTGGTCTTTCTTGTAGTTCGCTTCGGCCTCGCGAACCTGGGCTTTGGCGGTTTCGAGCCGTGCCTGGGCTGCGTTGAGTTGCCGCTCTGCGCCGGCTAAAGCCGCGTTCGCGTCCGCGCGACCCGAATGCGCCGTCTTCAATTGACTGGCGGTAGTGATGGTAGTGATGGGTATATCGGTGCGGGAGCCTTGCAGCGCCGCCTCGGCATCGGCCAGATCCGCTTCGGCCTTGGCAACCGCCACCTGGTAATCGCTGGGATCGATCCGGACCAATACGTCGCCTGCCTTCACCAGCCTCTCGTCATCCGTCAGCACCTGAATCACATTGCCATTGATGCGCGCGCTGATGGCATTGATGTGCCCATCTATCTGCGCGTCGTCGGTCGATTCATAGGCGTTAAAGTGCTTCCACAGATAATAGCCACCCACCAGAAGAATCACGATCGCGATGGGCAGAATAATGCGCGTCGAGCTACGCCGGCTCGCGCGTAGCGGGCGTTTTGACAGCGAAGAGGATTCTGTCTTTTTGTCGTCCGCGGCGATGTCCGCCATTTCTATTCCACCTCCATCGTTTCGTGATAGGAACCAATTTAGCCGACCGTCGGCGAGAATCCCACTCCCGTCAGATGCTGGACGCCGAGGATAGGCTGCAATCAGCTGTAGGCCCTTGTTTCTTGGCCCTCTGCGTTACCCTATTAAAGTAAAAACACGGACCTGCGCGAGGCGCTCCGCTTCGGTTCGCGGCATCCTCGTCTTAAAGGCAACCTCCAGATTTATGACCACGCCGTCGTCTGCCATTGATTCCGTTTTGCAAGAGCATCGCGTTTTTGATCCCCCGCCTGATTTCCAATCCAAGGCCCACATACCTTCTCGGGCGGCCTACGAAGCGCTGTGTCGCGAAGCCGACGCCGACCCGGAAGCGTTCTGGGGGAAGATTGCCGCCGAGCTCCACTGGTTCAAGAAGTGGGATCGCGTGTTGGAATGGACTCCCCCTTTCGCGAAGTGGTTCGCGGGCGGCCAGCTCAATATCACTTACAACGCGCTCGATCGCCACTGCGCTTCCTGGCGTAGGAACAAGGCCGCGCTCATTTGGGAAAGCGAGCCCGGCGAGATTCAAACCCTCACCTATCAGCAATTGCTGAGTGAGGTTTCGAAATTCGCAAACGTGCTTAAGTCACTCGGCGTCCAGAAAGGCGACCGGGTAGCCATTTACATGGGCATGACGTCGGCGCTGCCGATCGCCGTGCTGGCCTGCGCCCGGATTGGCGCGCCGCACACGGTGGTCTTCGGCGGGTTTTCGGCAACTGCCCTGGTGGATCGTATTCACGATTGCCAGGCATCGTTCGTCGTTACGCAAGACGGCGCCTACCGGCGCGGCGGCGAGATCAAGCTCAAGCCCACCGTGGATGAGGCGCTTGCCTCCTGCCCGAGTATCAGGAAGTGCGTCGTGTTCCAACGCACAAAGTCGGCCGTGGGGATGAAGGAGGGCCGGGACGTCTGGTGGCACGAAGCGATGGCCACCGCTTCGGATGAATGCGCGGCCGAGTCTTTGGATGCGGAGCATCCGCTGTATCTTCTCTATACTTCCGGCACGACCGGCAAGCCCAAAGGCATTCTGCATACCACCGGCGGCTATGCGGTGGGCGCTTATATCACGGCTAAGTGGGTTTTCGATCTCCGCGATGAGGATGTTTTCTGGTGTACCGCCGACGTGGGTTGGGTTACCGGCCACAGTTACATCGTGTATGGCCCGCTGCTCAACGGCGCCACGGTGCTGCTGTATGAAGGCGGCCCCACTTATCCCAAGCCCGACCGTTTTTGGGAAATGGTGGACCGCCACCAAGTCAACGTCCTCTACACCGCGCCGACGGCCATCCGCGCGTTGATGCGGTTGGGCGACGAGTGGCCGCAGAAGCATCCGATGAAGAGCCTGCGCTTGCTCGGCACGGTGGGCGAGCCTATCAACCCGGAAGCCTGGATGTGGTATCGCGAGCAGATTGGCCACAAGAATTGCCCGATTGTCGATACCTGGTGGCAGACCGAGACCGGAACCATCATGATCTCGCCTCTGCCGGGCGCGATAGCGACCAAACCGGGTTCGGCCACGCTGCCGCTCCCCGGCATCGCCGCTGACATCGTGACGCGAGAAGGCGAGTCAGTGCCGCCGGGCGGCGGTGGGTACCTGGTGATCAAGAAGCCGTGGCCGGCCATGCTGCGCAATATTTACGGCGATCCCGAGCGGTACGCGCAACAGTACTGGTCACAGATTCCGGGCGTGTATTTTACCGGCGACGGCGCGCGCCGCGACGCGGATGGTTACTTCTGGGTCATGGGCCGGATCGATGATGTGATCAACGTTTCCGGGCATCGCCTTTCCACCATGGAAGTGGAATCCGCCCTGGTGGCCCACCCCAAAGTCGCCGAGTCAGCCGTCGTGGGCCGGCCGGACGATCTTAAGGGTCAAGCTATCTGCGCATTCGTAACATTGCAGGCGGGACTCAAGCCCTCCGAAGAGCTGAAGACCGAGCTGCGGGCCTGGGTGACTAAGGAAATCGGCTCGCTGGCCAAGCCCGATGACATTCGCTTTACAGATGCGCTTCCGAAAACCCGCAGCGGCAAAATCATGCGCCGGTTGCTTCGCGAGGTCGCCGCGGGCGGCGATGTGAAGGGCGATACGACTACGCTCGAGGATATGTCGGTAATTGCGAGCTTGCGGGCGGACGAGGAATAGGCAGGACGAGGCAAGACCAGGCGGAAGCGTCGGGACGAGTCTCGACGCGGCAGGCACGAGTGCCCGCGCCACGCTAGGCCGCTTGCACAATCTTGAAGAAGGAGCGCGGATCGAGACTTGCGCCGCCCACCAGCGCACCGTCCAGTTCCTCTTCTTTCATTAGCGATTTCACGTTTTCAGGCTTTACGCTTCCGCCGTAAAGAATCCGGAGTGCGGCGGCTGCATCCTTGCCGAAGCGCTTGCCGGCCTCGAGGCGAATCAGCGCATGGGCCTCCGCGGCTATCTCGGGCGTGGCGGTCTGGCCCGTACCGATTGCCCACACGGGCTCATAGGCGATAGCTATCTTCGCAAACTGCTCTTCGCTCAGACCGGCAGCACCGCCCACAAACTGTTCCACCAGCACTTGCGCCGTCTTCCCCGCCTTCCTTTCTTCGAGCTTCTCGCCCACGCACACAATCGGAGCGAGTCCAGCTTCAAGCGCAGCTCGCGTCTTCTTCAATACGCCGGCGTCCGTCTCATGAAAATACTGGCGGCGTTCACTGTGCCCCACCAGAACCCAATTGCAGCCGGCGGCCTTTAACATCTCGCCGGAAACCTCGCCTGTGTATGCGCCTTCCTGGGCCCAATGCAGGTTCTGGCCGCCTATTTGCGTCACAGTTCCGCCAGTGGCCGCCAACGCGGCCGGAATGTTAACAAAGGTTGGAAACACGACCACATCACAGGCCGTTACGCCGGCAACCAACGAATTGAACTGCTCGAAGAACTCCGTTGTTTGCCCGGCCGTCTTGTACATCTTCCAATTGCCCGCCATGATTCTTCGTCTCATCACTTGTTCCAATCGATCCTTTCCAGAAATCAGTAACCGAAGACCGCTTCTTGCGCTTCGCGAATTTTGGTCGCGGCTCAGTTAGGTTTTAGCGCCTCCAGGAAACTCGTGCCGTTGGCGATCTTCACGCCAAAGTTCTCAGCGACGGTCTGGCCGATGTCCGACAGGGTTTGCCGGGTTCCCAGGTTCACCCCGCCTTTCACTCGCTTCCCGTATACCAGCAGTGGCACATATTCTCGGGAATGATCGGTGGAGGCCGTAGTTGGGTCACAACCGTGGTCCGCCGTCAGAATCAGCAGATCTTCCGGCTGCAATTCCAGCGAAGGCAGCCACCCGTCCACGGCCTCGAGCGCCACGGCGTAGCCCTCCACATCGTTGCGGTGTCCATACAGCGTGTCGAAGTCGACCAGATTGACGAAAATCAGGCCATCGGCCTGTTCTCTCATTGCCACTCCCATACGCTGCATTCCGTCCGCGTTGCTTTTTGTCTTCACTGACCGGCTGATGCCGCGCCGCAGGTAAATGTCTGCGATTTTCCCTACCGCGTAGACCGGAACGCACTTCGCCGCAAGCAGGTCTAGCAGCATGCCGGAGGGAGGCGGTATGGCAAAATCCCGGCGGTTGGCGGTTCGCACAAAGTGTCCCGCTGCGCCCTCAAAAGGGCGGGCGATCACGCGGCCGACTTCGTTGGGCCCGCGCAGAATCTCGCGGGCGATTCCGCAAATGCGATAGAGCTCGTCGACCGGAATCACCTGTTCGTGCGCAGCCACCTGAAACACACTATCGGCCGAAGTGTAGACGATCGGCGAGCCAGTGGCGACGTGCTCCGCGCCCAGTTCTTGAATGATCTCGGTTCCCGAGGCCGCCTTGTTGCCTAGCGTTTTGCGACCGATTCGCGCTTCGAACGCATTCATCACTTCCGGCGGGAACCCGTGCGGATACACCGGCATGGGTTTGGCGAGATGGATGCCAACCATCTCCCAGTGGCCGGTGGTCGTATCCTTGCCAGGCGAGGCGAGCGCGCACCTTCCGAACGCGCCGGCAGGCGACGCCACTGGCTCCAGGCCGGCAAGCGGCCGGATGTTGGCCAAACCGAGCCGGCAGAGGTTAGGCAATTGGAGGCGGCGTTTTGCGGCAATGTGGCCCAGGGTGTCGCTGCCCGCATCACCCCATGCCGCCGCATCGGGCATTTCGCCGATGCCGACGCTGTCGAGCACAATCCAGATGATCCGCTCAAATTGCATCGTCAATTGGAGTGCGCCGCCATAGGCGCCACGCCGCCGCCTTTCGAGTTCAGCGCCTCGCGAATCCTGTCGCTGAGCAGATCGACGAAGTTCACTGGAGAGAATCCCACCATCTTGCTGAACAGCTCTCCCTGCTTGTCGAGCAGCACGGTGGTGGGCAGGCTGGTGACGCTGAGCGCCACCGTCAAGCCGTCCTCATAGTAGACCGGCGTATCGTACTTTTGCTGTTTGAGAAATCCCGGCACGCGGTCGCGTTCCTCGTCGCTGTTGATGGCTAGAAACACGACTCGATCGTCGCCTTTGAATCGCTCCTGAACTTGCTCATAAAACGGCCGCTGCGCCCGGCACGGCTGGCACCAGGTTGCCCAGAAATCCATCACCACTACCTTGCCACGCAGGCTGTCGAGCGCCAGCTCAGGGCCGCCCTCCGGATTCGATAAACGAAACTGAATAGGCTTCGTCTTCGGCGTATTTCCTAACTTCTTATTTCGATCGCCCGCGATCGCGGTCACGCGGTCGTACTCGGCTAGCAATATATCGCCCAGCCCCACCGTATTGGGATGGGTCTTGCGATACAGTTCGCCCATCTTCGCGCGATCTTGCACGTGCGCTTCCGATGTGTCCGGCAGAGCAAACGCGTCCGTCAGCGCCATCGTCGCTTCGTCGTAGCGGCCCGCTTTTTCGAGCCAGCGCGCCCGCGCCCGCGCGGATTCCGAGTTCAGGGCTACGTCAAACGCCTCCGCGGCAAGCCGGATCGCCTCATCTGTTTTCCCGAGGTTTCCATTCGCGTTCGCCTGAATCAGCAGCGAGTCTCCAAGAATGCGGTTCAGGTCGAACTGCCGCTTCGTCTTCTCGCGGCCGCTGCTTTCCTCGTCCAAAGCCGCGAGTGCCTCTCGCGCCAGTTTCTCCAGGCGCTGCCCGTACACCAGCGCCCGGCCGGCGGACACCGGATCCTGAGACATATTCAGCGCACGAGCGGTGGGCCCGAGCACCCCGATTTCGTTCGGATCCTTTTCAAGCAACCGCTCGCCGTAGATCGCCACTCGCCGGTCGTCATTCAACTCCCGCGCTCCGGAATAAATCGCCCGCGTGATTTCGGCCTTGTGCTTCGAATCTGGATACCGGAGCAGATATCGCTCCAGCTCCCTAACCAGATCAATCGGGCTGCGGCCGGATCGGCTCACCAGATTGGCTAACTCCTGCTCCGGGCTGAGTCCAGCCTTCGCCTGATCTGGCGCCGAATCGGCCTCCGGGGCCGGCGGTTGCGCGGAGGGCGCGGCCGTTGAGGAAGACTGGCCGGCGGGTTCCAGCGCAGGTTCCGGCTTAGACGGAGCAGGGGCGATCTGCCGCGCCCAGGCGCCCAAATTCAGAGCGAGGGTCATGATGGCGAGCGCCATGAAAATGATGCGCGCGAAACGGGCTCTCATCGCGGTTTGCTTTCCGTTTCCCTGGTCCCGGCGCCCGCCTGGGACGGTTGGGCCTCAAACGCATCCGCCAGCCGCGCGGCCCGCTCTCTCGCGAGGTGCATGAAGGCTTCCTGCTTCGTAATGCGGCGCAGCAGCGGCAGAAATTGCTGGGGCGCCATCATTTCCTTGTGCACCCACAGGCTTTCCACCTCGGCCAATGCATCGTTGACGCCCAGCTTGTCGAAGTGCACGGTTCGATCCAGATCGATCCAGGCTTGCTCCGTGGAACTGATCTTCTCAAAAAGATCCAGCAGCTCCTGGGCAGCTGGAATGGCGCTGTAGTTGAAGGTTGCCTCCGACGGCGCTCCTCCGTCGGGCTCATACCGAAATACTTTCTTGCCCATGTTAGCCACCTTCAGCCCGCTTTCGATCGGCGTCTTAAAGTAAGAGAGCTGCTCGGCCAGTTCGAACAGCCGTGACGTGTCGGGTTGAAGCAGTACCGCTTTCACCGGCTGATCGTCATCCGGAGCTTCCTTAAACTCCAAAGCGCCCGCGTGGTCCACCGCGATCCACACATAAGCCGGCTGGCTTCCCGGGAAAGTCTTGGTGAAGATCAGGCGCGGTTCCGCCGCCCCCGCCGATGAAGCAGTCAACACAAGGGTCAACCCAAATGCCGGGGCGGCGTATCGCCAGGCAGTCAGCGGCACGGAGCCTCCGCAAGCCTCGCCATGTGTGTCCGCATGGCGTGGCACAAAGCCACCGCCAGCGCATCGGAGGCGTCATAGGTTTCGAGTGGCATTTCGGTGGCGAGAATCGAACGCACCATCAATTCCACCTGCCGCTTCTCCGCCCGCCCAAATCCCACCACGCTCATTTTCACTTCGAGCGCCGAATACTCGCCGACTTCGATGCCCGCTTCTGCCGCCACCAGCAGAGCAACTCCGCGAACATGCGCCAGCCTGAGCGCGGTCCGGGCGTTCACCGCGTGGAATACGTCTTCAACCGCCATCACCGCGGGCGCGTGGCAGCGGACCACTTCGCGCAACTCGGACGCGATGCGGCACAGGCGGTCGGCGAACGGCTTAGCCGTCAGGGTGCGAATCACACCGGCGGCAATCAGCTCGTGCCGGCGGCCATCGCTCGCAATCACGCCGTAGCCGGTTCGCTCGCTCCCGCAATCGACGCCCAAAATCTTCATTGAGTTGAAAATCAATTACCGGCGCCCGAGTCACGCCGGAGTGCTGCGCAAGTTCACGCCAGGGCCTCTACCGAAGCATCGTCCAGTTCGTAATTGCCATACACGCTTTGCACGTCATCGTGCTCTTCCAATACCTCGTACAGCCGCAACATGGCCTGCGCGTTCTTACCCTCGAGTTTTACCGTGTTCTTCGGCACCATTGCAATTTCGGCGGAAATCGTCGGGATTCCGGCCTTAGCGAGCGCCTGGATCACGGCCTCGTGCAGCTCAGGGCTGGCCAGTATCTGCCAAGTGCCGCCTTCGTCCCGAATATCGTCTACACCTGCGTCCAGCAGCAGGTCCATAAGCTGATCTTCGGTGGCATTCTCGCCCTCCACCAGCGCCTGGCTCTTGCGCTCGAACATCCACGCGACGCTGCCCTGCTCGCCCAGATTCCCGCCGTTCTTCGAGAAAGCGTGCCGGATCTCGCTCACGGTTCGATTACGGTTGTCGGTGGCCACGTTCACCAGCACCGCCGCGCCGCCCGGCCCATAGCCTTCGAACATGATCTCTTCGATCATGCCGCCTTCGAGCTCGCCCGTCCCGCGCATGATGGCCCGCTTGATGTTGTCGGCGGGCATGCTTTCCGCCTTCGCCGCCAGAATTGCGGTGCGCAACCGGGGATTGGAATCCGGATCGCCGCCCCCGCCTCGCGCCGCGATCATGATCTCCTTGATCAGCCGCGTGAAGGCCTTACCGCGCTTGGCATCGAGGGCCGCCTTCTTGTGTTTAATCGTGGCCCATTTACTGTGTCCGGACATGGGAATACCTCTGTAAAATCAAACCCTTGAACTCCGAGAATAACAAAGGGCGGCCCTGAAGTGTGACTTCCCCTCGGCAGGAGTGACCGCCTGCTGGTAGGGCTGGCGATCTATAGACAACGATTACGGCGCCGGGTGCGGCTGCGCGATGGCCTTCTCCAGCCGCCGCTGGATTTCGGTTTTCGGCTGGGCGCCGACAATGCGATCGATCTCTTGTCCCGCCCTGAATACCAACAGCGCCGGAATACTGTGGATGTTGAAGCGTTCCGCAGTTGCGGGATTGTCATCTATGTTCAGCTTCGCCACTCGAACTCGTCCCGCCATCTCCTTCGCCAGTTGTTCCACTGCCGGCGAAATCATCCGGCAGGGCCCGCACCAGGGGGCCCACAGATCCAGCAGCACTGGCAGCGGCGACCGCTCAACCTCAGCGGAGAACGTCGCATCCGTCACCGTAATGGGATGAATGGAGACGGGCAGCGGATTCTTGCACTGTCCGCAAACGGGAGCCAATCCGCGCTCGAGTTTTTCCAGCGGTACTCGGTTGGTGGCGCCGCAAACGGGGCAGCTAATTAGCTGCGGCTCAGGCATTTCAGTTTGCTCCTGCCTCGGCCTCAAAGATGCGTAAGTGCAGTTGCCACATTGCGGAATCCCCTTCGTCTGGCAGTATGGCGGAGAGGGGGGGATTCGAACTCACGCCGCTCCCAAATTCTTGAAAACACAACGGCGGACCCCTTCTCGAATATTTTCATATTCTTATCCGCAGTCTATTACGTCTATCCATTCTCGCAAATCTCTCTCGTGCTCAATTGAAATAGACACCAAACAGACACCAAAGTGGCTGAGAGACAGGAATTCTCAGCCAACCTGGATTCTCCATTCAGCTTCATCAAAAAAATGCCAACCCCCATAGCAGTAGCAAGACCGACTGCAGATGGGTGTTTTGGCCCTGCGAAATAGAATCGCCGGAACCGCGACTGAAGGGTGTGGCGCACATATTGATCTAGCTTCGGATCAAGCTGACGACCGACGGATCTTAACTCCGCTTGTCCCCAAATCTCCCCTGGAGGGGAAAGCGGTCCTGCTTTCAAGATCACAACCTGTGACCTTGAAGCGTTGGCAAAACATAAAATATCGTTCGTACGTCTTCACAGAACACGGGCCGGTCATGCTTGCCAGCATCCTTCGAAGAGGGACGCTCGCGCCTCCCTGCTTTGCGCCGTTATTTCCGCACGAATACCTCCACCCCCTGAGGCGGAATGCGGATATCCAGGCGATAGTGTTCCGCCACCACCCCGTCTATCGGGCTGGTGGAAGTGATCCGCTGTGTGCCGGGCCAGTTGCGCCGAATCGCCGCTTCCGGAAGCGGAACATGAACAATGTACTTCGGCAGGTCGCCGAGGAGCTCCCGCGCCACCTTTACCATGTCGTCATCATCCATCATGCCGGGCTGAACAAAGAGGTAGCTCGTCGGGTTGCGGGCGCCGGTCAGCGCGTAAAGCAACGGGAAGTACGGGTAAACAAACAGCGAGTCCTCCGTGCCAACACGGTCGAGGATCGGCTGCAACTGCGCCGCGTCGCCCGGCCGGCAAATCACCATGCCCAGGGCGGTCCTCACCTCCGTGACACGCGATGGCGGACCTTTGCTTTCAGCGAATAACAACCCAGCCGAAGCCAGCCCAACCACACCGGCGGCGTATAGTATCCAGCGCTTCGTCCGCCCTAATTCGAGCACCGAATGAGCAATGCAATAAATCGCAATCGGGCTCGCGAACAGCAACTGATCGGCGGAAAAACGCGGCGTCAGCATGGCCACTGTGGCGCCCAACACGAGCAACAGCCCCACGTATTCGCGTGATCGGTGCACAATCAGAGAGACCAGTAGCAGCGCCCCTGCCACAACCGGAAGCGCTGCTGTCGTCCGGAAGGCAAGCAAGTGCGCCACGGAATGCCGTGTCAGCCACGCTGCCATCTGCGCCGCGCCCACGCCCGCATAGCCATAAGGCGCGGCGTTCGGCTGAGGATAGTGTTGGAACGCCCACGCCATGTCCCCGAAAAACGGCCCCATCGAGCGCGTGGGTAAAAGCCACACTGCCATTGCCAACAGCGGGATGGCGAATCCGCAGCCCATCGCGACGATCAGCTTTCGGCCGCCCCGCAGTATAAGATATCCGACCAAAGCACCGGCAAAGAGGACGGCGGAAGGCGTGTACGTTGCTGCCATTCCAAGTGCGCAGCCGGCAAAAATGGCGGTTCGTCGCGACTGTCGATGGAGGGCCACACTCGCCAAGGCGAGTGCGGCCAGCGTCATCGCCGTGCACTCCCAACGATGGTTCACGTAGATTTTGTTCGGCCAGAACTGAAGCTCCCCGAGCCAGAGCAAAGTCCCCAACGCCGCCGCGGCCGCGGCTCGGAGGAGCCTCTCGGCACCCGTCGCGGACAGGTACACGATGACCCCGGACGTCAAGCCGATCACGACCGCGAGCACGAAATGCGCGGCCAGAAGGCTATGATCGAGGCCGAGCGCAGCCGCGTACTCAAGAAAGACTGTCGGGCCGACGAACGACAAAAAGTCGCGGTACGGAAGTGAACCGGCAAGCGCGCGGGTGGCGCCGCTCAGGTAGATGCCCTCGTCTAGGCCGAAGAGCGTCCGTGAGCCCGTGCTCGAAAAGACTGTCCCAGCTGCGAGGGCCCATGCGCCGAATCCGAGCATCAGGGGCGCCGCACTTGGGTCGGGAGGCCCCGCCACAGCCAGCGTGCCCTCCTTGGCCACGGCACGCCCTGGGTGTCTCGCGTCGCCTCCGGACACTGGGAACGAACCTGCGGCCAACGGCACTCCCTGGTGCCTCATTCCCGCGCGCTCTCCCCTTTCCCACTTCGTGCTCATAGCACACCGCCCCCAGCTAACGGAGACCCCCTCCACTACCGGGGCCAACAAACCGGTAACGAGCATGCCGTCCCGTTCCTAAACGGGCGGGAGGGTGGTCCGGTCCTCCCTATTTCCCAGATTTTTCCGCGCTACGCCTCGCCCCACTTTGGCGGCCTTCCACCGTAACATCTTTTATCCCCAGGACATTGATCTCAGCCGGAGAGTCACCCATGTGGCCAAACCCTGCCTTAGCCAGCCCGTACGGCATTTGTACCACCTCGTCATCCATCGACGGCTTGGTCTCGATCCGGCCGACGAAGGTCACCCAGATCCTGTCGTGCCTGGGGTCCGCATGCAGCTGCCTCAGCGTGTCGAACATTCGCCCCCAGGAGCGCGCAATGCGCTCGTCCGACAGGTCCACATAAACCGAAAGATCATTCCCCCACGAAAGGCCCTTGGTAACGAGGTGGGTCTTGCACTCCCCGGAGAGCCAGACCCCCTCGTCGGTCCCGCCATAGAGACCCCTGACCGTCACCACCTGGCCGTTTCGCTTGCTGGGGTCGTCCGCTAACACCTCGCATACGGTGAGCACCCTGGAGGAGGGGCTCACGGGGCCCACCGAGAGCAGATACACGACGGCGATCGCAGCCAGCAACATCTCCTCAGTGGCTCCCTGGGAAACAATTCACTTGTACAAGGCTCGTGTTGAACGCGCTGGCAGCGGCAGCGTTCGCGCTTCCCTGCGCAGATGAACTATCGTTTACCAGAAGCGTCGAGCCCATCCCATAGAGGGCTTCGTAAATATGCCCCAGCTCGTGCAGAACCGTGATTGCGTTGGCGATCACGCTAGCTGTGTTGAATGGCGCGCTAGGGGACCAATTAAAGACCGTTTCCACGCCGGTTACCTTTCCCGTCGAGACCAGAGTGCCGTTCTGTGAGGAATAAGAGGTGGGTTGGGTAATGGCGTTGGTCTGGAGGCCCGGGCCGAGTGGCGGGAGGTTTTCCTCGGTAAAGAACGCGTGAGGATCAGATCCGCTCTGAATTGCTGCAAGCAGCGCCGCCGGAGAGGGAGCGTTTGGGTCGAGGTTGAATAGCCCGGCGCATTTTGGGTTCGCTAAGGCGGCGATCGCGAGATCTACCGCGGCCGCGATCCTCGCTACGGTGTTGGCCACGGCTGCGCCTACGGCCTTCGGATTATCTAAGAGTCCCCCCCCGAAGCTGCTTCCGGATCCGGCGGCGGTAGCAACGGACGCGTCAAAGCCTGTAAAACAGCCAGAACCCGAGTTATCGTACTGCGACACGGTCACGCCGTTCTGGATAATCGACCCGCTTTGGCAGGAGGGATCGCCCCCACCCCCGCCACCGCCCCCACCCCCGCCACCGCCCCCACCCCCGCCACCACCACCGGTGTCGCCCATCGGATCGCAGCCATCATCGTCATCGTCAACATTGTCGCAATAGTCACGGCCAGTCCAGTCAGTGTTGTTGGCGGGGTCATTGCCGGCATACGTGTACCGGTTCCACGTTTGGGGAGAGCGGAGCCGCCCGCTGTAAGGCTTCCTGTCCGCCGTCAAGAACCTCCCCAGTCCACTCGTGTAATACCGCTGATTAGCGTAGTCGAGCCCACTCTCCGCATCGCGTGTATAGGTCGCGAATTTCTCCTGCCCATTCGCGGGATTCGCCGGGCTCGGGTTCGTTCGATCCTCGCCATACGGGAAGTACTTGCCAATCGATTTCAGCCGGTCCTGCCCCTTCAACAGCCGCCCCGCAAACCAGATGTTCGTCTGCGTTACCGGGTCGGTTCCGCTGCAGCCTGTAAATACTGCCAGCTTCCTGCCGTCAATCCCGTAGAAAAAGAATCTCTCCGAGGGCTCCGAGCCCCCGCAGTCTGCGAGGTACGTCGGCCCGGAATAAACCCGTCGATTCCGACTGTCATAGCCATACATCGTCACTACGCTGTTCGCCGTCAGCTGCGCCACGCGATTCTCAATGTCGTACGTGTAGTATTGTTCGGGCGTCCCGACTCCGTACTGCAGCAGGTTCCCGACCGAATCAAACAGCGCATTATTGCCGGTGAGCTGATTGTTGGCCGGGTTCACGTTGATGGTGATGTTATTCGGCGCGTTGGTGCCCGCCTTCGCCACCAGGTTGCCGAAGCCGTCATACGTGAACGCCTGGCTCCAGGCCCCGTTCGCATCGCCCGTCCCGCTCGCGTTGATCATCCGGTTCAGCGAGTCGTATTGATAAGTAATCGTCTCGCCGCTGATCGAATCGGTCATCGATTGAATTTTACCGTTATTTTGCGTCGCCGAGTAGTTGTATTGGAAGCTGTAGCCGCCGCTCACCAAACCGGTAAGCTGCACGTTCGCGTTGTACGTCCGGGTTTCGCTGAACGCGCTAGTGGTGAGCGTCAGCATCTGGTTCGCCGGCCCATAGGTGGCGGCGGAAACAGTCGTGGCGCCGCCGGTTACCGAGTATGGGCGCCCCAGCGGGTCGAACCCGTAGGCGAGCGTAGGGCCGCCGCTTCCCGGGTAAACCAAACCCGATATGCGGCCCTCAGTGTCATAGCTGTAAGTCGCCGCCATGGCAGGCGGAGCGCCGGACGTGCTCGAGGTTAGCGTCTTCTTCGTCACGGCTCCTTCCGTGTTGTAGTTGTAGCACTCGGCAAACGCATACCGCCCTTCCACCACCTGGTAATCGATTTCCGCTACGTGCCCCATGGTGTTTGTCATGCTCCCGCAGTTCGTCGTGTGCGAGGAATCGTAGGTATAGTTCGAGCGCTGCTTCGTGTCCTCGGTGAAGGTGGTGCCGCTCAGGGTCCCGCGCGCGATCTGCGTCACGCGGCCGTACGTGTCGTACGTGAACTTCTTTTCGTGGTTATTCGCATCCACCACCGTGGCGAGCGTCGTGTCGGTGTTGTAGGTGTAGCTGGCCGTGCCGGATTCGGGCATAGTTTTGCTGGTAAGTAATTCCGTGGTCGAGCTATAAACCCAGGTGCGCGTCTGCGTCACTGGATTCCCGGAAACAGTTCGCGGCATTGACACTTGGGTCAAGTGCCCCAACAGATCATAGGTGTAAGAGGTGCTAACGTTCCCGGTCGGGTCGGTCTCGCCAACCGTAATCAGCTCGTTGAAAGCGTCAACGGTGTAGGCTTTATACTTGCCGGCAGGATCGGTGACCGTGACGACGTTGCCTTGATATTGATACGTGGTGGTGGAAGCGCCGTCGGGCGCGACTGTGGAAACGGTGCGGCCGATGGCGTCATAGGTGTTGACCGTCGCCACCGCAGTGCTTCCGGGCGCGTAGGGCGTGCTGGTTTTCCACGGCTTGCCGATAGGCGTGCAGCCGCAGGCATCAGACGCGGTATCGGTGAAGGACGTGGCAGACGATCCGACAACTCCCGCCGCCGTCCGGTAAGGGCGTCCGAAACCGTCGTAATACGTGCTGGCCCAGCGCCCGTCAATGGTGGCCGTCACCTGGGGTCCGTTGTCCGAGTAGGTATAGGTGGTGGTTGCGCCATAAGGCGACGTGGTGGATGTGGGCCGCGCGGTGGTGGAATTGTAGATCGTTGTGGCCTGGGCGCCCGTGGGATTCTGCACCATGGTCGGCGCGAGAAACCCATTCCAGTTGATCGAAGTGGTGAGCGTCCCGCCGTTGGTCTGGATCTGGGCCGGCACGGAGTAGTTCGTCGTAGAAGCGGTGGTGATGTTGACCTTGTGGCTGTGCCCGTCGTCCTCCTCGAGCACGGTGCCCGTGATGTCATATGTGTAGTAAAGAGTCTTCGTGAACGAGACCGATTCCGTCACATTGCCGCGCGTGGTGTCGTAGATGCCATCGTTCTGGTCGAACGCCGTCAGCCCGGTGTAGCCGCCGCCCTGCAGGGCATAATTGCCCGTATAGTTGTCGTAAGTATTGGTTACCAGGGTAAGGTTCGTGGTACCGTTCGTAACCGTGCTGGTCAGCAGGCGATTGAAGATATAGGCCGAAAGATAGGCGCTCGAGTTCAGGTAGGTGTTGGTGTAGGTTTTGGCGGGCGTGGTGAGACTGTTGAAGTTGTAGAGGTTCGACTGCGTGACATTTCCATATTGGTCGAGCGTCTGAGCCACCTGCGTCGTCACGGCGTAGGTCTTGGTGGGATCGGAGGTGGTCTGAACCTGGCTCACATACGGGTTGCTCGCCGGGTCCTGGGCCCAGGTGTAGGAAGTCAGCCGCATTTGTACCGAGGGGCTAGTCTGCTGTTCACTGTAGCTCGTGACAAGGCCTTCGCCGAAATTGGTGCTTTGGCTGAAGTCCCACACTTTGGTTGCGTTGGCGGTGTTGTCTGCAATCGTGCGGTCAAGGGGCACAAACCGGCTACCGTCGCCGGAATCGCGAGTGAGGGTAAACGTACGCTCGCCGATTGCCGGCGGCGGATACGCCACGCTGCCCCACTCATCCCATTCGATGCCACGCTGGGTGACTTCGCGCAGAGTTTGCAGGGAAGCCAGGGTCTGGTTGCCGTACTGCCAGGACATGAAACCGCCGTAAGGAAAGGTAACCTGTGCGAGCTCGCCCGTATAAGCGCTCGAACCGCCCGCGGCGTTTGTGTTGTACGTGAACGAAGTCGCGAGACTGGTGGCGTTGTTGGTGACGCTGCTCAGGAGGTTCGCGGTTCCCATCTGGGCGGAGCCCCATGGCGGATATAGCGTTTGATTCGTAGCCGCCGCGAAGGTGAACGATTCGCCGCTGCTGATCGAGTTCGTCAGCGTCGCTGCCACCTTAACGCCGGCCGTCGCCGTAGTGGTCGTGTAGGTGAGGGCATAAGTCGGGCTGCTGCCGGCCCGCGCATCACTCACCGAAACGATTCGCCCGCTCGTATTCGGGCCGTACGCGAAGCCGATGGCGCTGTCATATTGGATCGCTACCTGGTTGCCGTTTGAATCCTCAACCATCGTGGGGTACATGGTCCCGGCGTCCGATTCGGTCCCGGCCGAAACGCTGCCCATCGTCCAGAATGTGCCGTTGCGGAAGTACAGGCAGCCGGCGCAGCTGTCGTACGGGTTGCTGTCATACCAGACGTAAGCGCTTTCTATGGAAGACCAAATCCCGCTGTTGTTCTGCGTGAGATGGTAGATGGCGCCGCTGGCGTCGGTAAACTCGTAGTGATTAACGGTGACGGCGTTGGAATAGTACGTCTGCAGGGAACCCACTTGCAGGTTCCAGCCGAAGCCTCCTGGGGTCGCCTCCGCCAGATTCCAAATGGCGCCGTTCGAATCCTCGCGCCAGTTCTGCGAGTTGTAATTCAGCGCAATGGGGACGCTGAGGCCGCGGGTCACGGCGGTCACCAAAGGGTAAGAGAAGTTCAAGTTGCCCGAGCGCACATCGATCTGCTCGCCCATGCCGCCCCAGTACGAGCCTGTCGCGCGGACACCAATCAGATTATTGCTGACCGAGCCGGTCGGCGGCGTGGTGACGCTGGCAGTGACGGTCGAAAGCGTATAGGCGCCAAAAGTGGTCGCGATCATCGAGTAACTGTAACTGGTCGATGCCACGACGGTCACGTCTGAAAAGTCAGGGCCTGCCGTGGTGGCAAGCAAAGTTCCGGCCCGGTAC
>Ga0181525_10000096_pt1 | contig 79385 bp, 81 predicted proteins | sample PEATcosm2014_Bin_48_FD_121100 | JGI IMG/M metagenome (GOLD analysis project Ga0181525, IMG submission 121100) | Peatland microbial communities from MTU Mesocosm Facility, Houghton, MI, USA - PEATcosm2014_Bin06_10_metaG | ecosystem: Environmental > Terrestrial > Soil > Wetlands > Peat | place...
ATGAGCTCGAACGCGTGCTTGGCGCGCTCGATCGCTCGCTGAGCCTAGTGGAGCGGATTTGAGATTCGCTATCCCCAGGCCGCAATTTCGTGAAGCGAATGTCAAATCCAAAGCTCCACCAGGACTAATATTTGCCAGTGGTCCTTTGATTCTAACATTCGCACGATAGCGTGCCGAAACGGGATGCGAATGTTAGAATCGGACCACTAGTTGCGCCCTGAACTGCCGCGCTCGCGCACCTTTGTCATTGGCGCATTAGGCAGCGCGCAAACGCTGGCTTGGGGCTCAAGCTATTATTTGCCTGCGATCCTGGCCGATCCCATCGGCGCCGCCATCGGCGTTCCCAGGTCATGGGTATTTGCCGCCCTGTCGGGCGCCTTGCTGATCGCCGCTTTTGCCGGTCCGGCGGTTGGCCGGGTCATCGACCGCCATGGCGGGCGCGGCGTCCTGGTACTGTCGAATGTGGTGCTGGCCGCCGGCCTTATCGTGCTGGCGGCGGCCAACGGCGCGTACATGCTCTTTGCCGCCTGGACGGTGCTCGGTGTCGGCATGGCGCTTGGGCTCTACGACGCGGCCTTCGCCGCGCTCGCCGCGCTTTATGGCCGCGACGCGCGCACGCCGATCACCGGCATCACGCTGATCGCCGGGTTTGCCTCGACGGTGAGCTGGCCGCTGACCACCTTCCTCAACGACGCTTTGGGGTGGCGCGAGACACTCTTGGTTTGGGCCGCGTTCAATCTTGTCGTCGCGCTGCCGCTGAATGCACTCTTGCCGGTGCCGACCAGCCCTGCGCATCTCGCGCGACCCGCGGACCGGACCGTCGGCTGGAAGCCGTACAAAGAAATGTTCCTGCTGGCCTTTGTTTTTGCCGCCGGCTGGTTTGTCACCGGCGCGATGGCGTCACATCTGCCGGGGCTTTTGGAACGTGCCGGTGCCACGCCCGTGCAAGCGATTGCCGCGGCGGCGCTGGTCGGGCCGGCGCAAGTTGCGGCGCGCCTCGTTGAGTTTCTCTTCTTGCGGCGCGCGCATCCCCTGATTTCGGCCCGCGTCGCGGCGCTATTGCATCCCGTCGGCGTCGTAATCTTCGCCGTGTTCGGGCCCGCAGCGGCTATCGCCTTCACCGTGTTCTATGGCGCGGGCAACGGGCTACTGACCATCGCGCGCGGCACCGTCCCGCTCGCGGTCTTCGGCCCTCATGGCTATGGCGAACGCACCGGTCTTCTTGGAGCGCCGGCACGCGCCGCGCAGGCGCTGGCGCCGTTGTTGTTCGGCCTCCTGCTCGATGCCATGGGCGTGCCGGTTATTTTCGTGTCCGCGGCTTTGTGTCTCGCGGCGTTCGCCGCCTTATTGCCGCTGCGGGCGACGCGGCCCCAATAAGCAAAACGCCCCGGGTTTGACCCGGGGCGTTGGCAATTCATCGGTTCGCTGATTAACGCCGATCGCCGAACAGGCGCAGCAGCATCAGGAACAGGTTGATGAAGTCGAGATAGAGCCGCAGCGCGCCCATCACCGCCTTGCGGCCGGCGATGGTGCCGTCATCGTTGACGTCGTACATCTCCTTGATGCTCTGCGTGTCGTAGGCTGTGAGGCCGACGAAGATCAGCACGCCGGCGACCGAGATGACCCAGTAGAGCCCGCTCGATTGCAGGAAGATGTTGACGAGGCTCGCCACGATCAGGCCGATCAGGCCCATGAACATGAACGAGCCGACGTTGGTGAGATCGCGTTGCGTCGTGTAGCCGTAAAGGCTCATCGCGCCGAACGTCGCCGCCGTGATGAAGAACACCCGTGTGATCGACGCCCCGGTGTAAGCGAGGAAGATCGACGCCAGCGAGAGTCCGAGTAATCCGGAGTAGACGAAGAACAGCGTCAGCGCGGTCGAGGCCGAGAGCCGGTTGATGCCGAAGCTCAAGACCATCACCAGCGCGAGCGGCGCCAGCACGAACAGCCACATCAGCGGGCTGCCAAAGATCGCATGACCGAACGGCGTCAAGCCGGTGATCGAGTTGCCAGCGATCTGGATGGCTTCGCCGCCGGCGGCCTGATAGGCGAACCACGCAACCAATCCGGTCAGCGCCACGCCCGCGGTCATGTAGTTGTAGACGCGGATCATATAGGCGCGGAGGCCCGCGTCGATCGCAACCTGATCGGCGCGATAGCCGCTTCGGGCAGTCGCGATATTCCGGTCGAAGTCCGACATTGAGAATTCCCCTAAAGTTATCCCGGTCGAGCCGGGTCTTGCGCCCGTAAATCGGGCGCGCCTTTCGGCCTTGAATCTAGTGCGAAAGACGGGCGCGCGCCAGATGGCGAGCCGCGATATTTGCGGCGGGTTACGGTTCGTTCACAATCGCGGCCGGTTACAAATTCCTCAAGACTTCCGTGGGCTTGTGGCCGAGTGCGGCATAGGTGCCGGCAAGCCCGAGCAGCACCGTGACGGCGAGGGCCGCAAGCGCCGTGCCGATCGCCGGGACCGCCACGAAGGCAAAAGAGAACTCCATGATCTTCACAACCACCAGCGCGGCCGCGATCGAGCCGGCGGCGACGCCGAACACCACGGCGGCGCAACCGATGAGAAGATACTCGACGGCATAAGCGGCTAACAGGCGCAGTCGCGTGGCGCCAAGCGTCTTGAGCACGACCGCATCGTAAATACGGAAACGCTGTCCGGCGGCAAGCGCGCCGCCCAGCACTAAACCGGCTGCGATCAAAGCGACGAGGCTCGCGCCGCGCAGTCCGAGCACCAGGTTGCCGACGAGCTGGTCGATGGTCTCGAGCGCCTCTTTGACGCGCACCGCGGAGACTGTCGGGAAAGTATCGGCCAAAGCTTTGATGAGCGCGGTTTCCTCGCCGGTCGTGCCGCCGTCGGCGAAGGTCAGCGTCGCGATATCGGTGTGTGGCGCACCGGCGAAGGTTCCGGGCGAGAACACCATGACGAAATTGATGCCGAGACTTTGCCAGTCGACCGCGCGCAGATTGGCGATGCGGGCCGTGACGCTGCGGCCCAGCACATTGACGGTGATGGGGTCGCCGATTTTCAGTTTGAGGTCCTCGGCGGTGCGGTTTTCCAGCGACACCAGCGGTGGTCCGGCATAATCCTTCGGCCACCACGCGCCGGCGACGAGTCGCGAACCGGCCGGCAGCGTTGCGGCGTAAGTGATGCCGCGATCGCCCCGCAGCACCCAAGCCGAGCTTTCGCCGGGTTTGAGATCGTCCGACTTGACGCCGCCGGCGGCGATGATGCGCCCGCGCAGCATCGGTACCCGCTCGAGCGTCGAGCCGGGCGCGGCGTTGCGCACAAAGTCGTCGAAGCGGTCGGCCTCGACCGACGGTATGTCGATAAAGAAAAACGACGGCGCATGCTCGGGCAATGTAGCCGCGAATTGGCGATGCAGATTGCCGTCGATTTCGACGAGCGTGACCAAGAGCGAAAGGCCGAGCCCGAGCGAGAGCACGACGCTCGGCGTCAAGGCGCCCGGGCGGTGAATGTTGGCGACCGCCAGCCGCATGGCGAGCGAGCGCTGGCGCGGCACGCGGCGCGCGATCGCCATGGCCAGCACCGCGACGAGCCGCAAGGCAACAAAAATCACGGCGGCCGCGCCGACGAAAATCGCCGCGAGCCTGCGGTCGTAAGCAAACACGATGGCGACCGCGGCGAGCACGGCGACAATCACGGCGGTGGCGGCGACATAACGGTGCCGCGGCCAGCGGCGATCGGCCGCGACCTGGTCGCGAAACAGCATGGCGACGGAAATGTCATGGGCGCGCCCGAGCGGCCACAAAGTGAACGCCAAAGCCATCAACACGCCATAGGCGATCGCGAGGATAAGCGCCGGCGGATGCAGCGCTGGCGCAATCGGCAGCGGCACGATGCCGCCGAACAGCCAAACGATCAAGAACGGCAGTGCGGCGCCGAGAGCGGCGCCGAGCAAAGTCGCGCCGAGCGCCACCGACATGATTTGCGTGCAATAGATGGCGAAGATGTCGCCGCCGGTGGCACCCAGTGCTTTTATGGTGGCGATGGAATCGCGCTTGCGGTTGAGATGGCTTGCCACCGCATTGGCGACGCCGACGCCGCCGACGAGCAGCGCCGTCAAAGCCACCAGCGTCAGGAATTGGCTGAAGCGCTCTACATTGCGTTCAAGCTGGGGCGAGGCCTTGTTGCGGGTGCGGATATCCCAGCCGGCATTGGGAAACTGTGCTTGCGCCTCTTCGCGCAGCGCCCCCACGGCGCCGTCGCTGGAATCGTTTGCCGGCAAACGCAACCGGTATTGCCAGCGCACGAGGCTGCCGGGCTGCAGAAGTGCGCTCGCGCGCAAAGCCTGTTGCCCGATCAGGAGGCGCGGTCCGAAGCTAATGCCGCCGGCAAGCTTGTCGGGTTCGGATTTGAGCGCAGCGCGCAGTTCGATGGTGGCTTTGCCTATGGAGATCCGGTCGCCGGGCTTGAGATTGAGCCGAGCCAGCAAGGCCGGGTCAGCGGCGGCTCCAAAGACGTCGCCGTTTTGCGCCAGCACCTCCGTGAGCGGCAAATCCGGATCGGTCACGACCGCCCCCAAAAGCGGATAAGCATCGTCAACGGCTTTCGCTTCGACCAAGGTCGTCCGTCCGTCGCCGGTGCGCACCATGGTCGGCAGCGTGGCAGCGGCCGACACCGTGCCGTGGGCGACGAGAAAATCGCGCTCGGCCGCGCTTGCTTCGCGTTGCACCAGCCCGAACGCGAGATCGCCGCCGAGGATGACGCCGCCGGCGCGCGAGAGCCCGTCGGACAGGCTTTGCGCCACCGAACCGACGCCGGCGATGGCCATGACGCCGAGCGCAATGCAGGCGATGAAAACGCCGAAACCGCGCAAGCCGCCGCGCAACTCGCGCCCGGCAAAGCGCAGCACGAGCGGCATCATGCTTTGCCCGCCACGTGCTCCGCGGGCGCGGTGATGCGTCCCGAATGCATCTGCAGCACCCGATCGCAGCGCGCCGCCAATTCGGTGTCGTGGGTGACCAGCACCAAAGTGGTGCCGTGCTCGCGATGGCCGCGAAACAAAAGTTCGATGATGTCGAACCCGGTCGCCTCATCGAGATTGCCGGTCGGTTCGTCGGCAACAACGATCGCCGGCTTGGGAGCGGTTGCCCGCGCCAGCGCCACGCGCTGCTGTTCGCCGCCGGATAATTCCGCCGGATAGTGATGCAGCCGCACGCCGAGCCCGACCGCAATGAGTTCTTGTTCGGCGCGCGCGAGCGCATCGTCCGTGCCGGCGAGTTCGAGCGGCACGGCGACGTTTTCCAGTGCCGTCATGGTTGGGATCAGATGAAAGGCCTGGAACACAATGCCGACATGCTTGCCGCGGAAGCGCGCCAGCGCATCCTCGTCGAGTCCGCGCAAATCCTGACCGGCTACGATGACGGAACCGGAGTCGGCGCGTTCCAACCCGGTCATCACCATCAGCAGCGTCGATTTGCCAGAACCTGAAGGGCCGAAGAGGGCGACCGCTTCACCGCGTCCTATATTCAACGCGATGTCGCGCAGGATATGAATGCGAGCGGCGCGGTTGCCGAGGACGAGGTTGACGCCATTGAGCGCGATGGCGGTATTGGCGAAAGGCTGCCCCGAAATGTCGTTCATGGTATTGGCTGACAACCCCTCGCCCAAACCCGCGCCGCGCCGTGCTCTGTCATATGGGAGTCCGATCGGGCTCTTCCAAATCGCGGCCGCGGCGTTTTGCGGCCTTGCGCTCTTCGCCGCCGCCGTTCCCGTCGCGAAGGCGGACGCGCCGGTCAAGATTGTGGCGCTCGGCGATTCGTTGACTGCCGGACTGGGCCTGCCGGAGCGCGAAGGCTTCGCACCGCGCCTCCAAGCCGCGCTCGCCGCGCGCGGCGTCGCGGCCGAAATCGCCAATGCCGGCGTCTCGGGCGACACTGCGACCGATGGGCTCGCCCGGCTCGACTGGTCGGTGCCGGACGGCACGGATGCGGTGATTGTCGAACTTGGCGCCAACGACATGCTGCGCGGAATAAATTTGCAAACGACGCGCGCGGCGCTGGACAGGATCCTGCGTCGGTTGAAGGAGCGCCATATCGTTGTCCTGTTATGCGGCATGCGTGCGGCGCCGAATCTAGGCGCCGACTACGGCGAAGCGTTCGAGCGCATTTATCCCGAACTCGCGGCCAAATACGGCGCGTTGCTTTACCCGTTCTTCCTCGACGGCGTGGCGGGCGAGCGAAGCCTCAATCAACACGACGGTCTGCATCCGACTGCGGCAGGTGTTGAAACAATTGTGACAGGCATTTTGCCGCAGGTGGAAGAGCTGGTCGCCCGCGCCCGCAGGCTCCACCCTTCGTGAGGGTTGCATGCGGCGGGCGATCCCCGCATGCTGCGAGCGCAGCGATTCGCATGGGCCGAGTGTCATGCCCCGTCTGTTTACCGGTCTGGAAATCCCACGGCATGTTGCCGACTCGCTTGCGATGATGCGCGGCGGTTTGCCCGGGGCCCGCTGGGTCGATCCGGAAAACTATCACCTTACGCTACGCTTCATCGGCGACATCGATGACGCGTTGGCGCGCGATATTGCCGGCCTTCTTGGTCGCGCCCAGCGGCGGCCGTTCGAAATCAGGCTTGATGGGCTGACGTCTTTCGGCGGCCGCAAGCCGCGCGCTCTGGTCGCTTCGGCGACGCCGGTCGGGCCGCTCATGGAGTTGCAGGCCGAACATGAGCGGCTGTTGCAGCGCATCGGGCTTGAGCCGGACGGTCGCAAATATACGCCGCACGTCACGCTGGCGCGCTTGCGCGAATCCTCGAGCTGGCAAGTCGCCGATTATCTGAGTGCGCGCGGCCATTATCGCTCGGCCGCGTTCGAGGTGTCGCGCTTTGTGCTGTTCTCGTCGCGCTCGTCCGTCGGCGGGGGTCCGTATGTGGTGGAGGCGGTCTATCCGCTGGCCGCGCCGGCCATGCGGTTTGCGCCGACAGCCTGATGGTAAACGCTAGACCATAACCCGATCAGGTCGAACCGTTGGTGGCCTATCTTCGCTGGCGCGTGATCTTTCGGAAAACCGGTATCCACTTTTCCGGATCGTGCGCTAAGTCCGCAGCATGCGGGATTGCAAATCGAGCATGGCGGTGGCGAAGCCGTGGCCGTCGGCCATCATCTCCTTCATCACCGACAGCGGATTGGCCTGCGAGGATTCCACTTCGCCGACCACGCTGCCGAAATCGAAAGACAATTCGGCGTCGAATTTGCGCGCCAATTGCTGCATGCGGCGGTTGTCGGCAAGGCAGGCCATGTGCAACAGCCGATAGCCGCGGTTGCGGGCCGTGAGCAAAGTGCGCCGCAACAGCGCCGAACCGACGCCGTGGCTTTGCCACGGTTGCTCGACGCTGATCGCGGCTTCGGCATGTCGCGGCGAACCGGCGCCAAGCGCGCGCAGTTCGGCGGCCCCGCGCATCACGCCATCGAGGAAAAACCCGTGCACGACGGTGTCGAGCGAGACGGGCAGGTCGACGAATTTGATGATGAACTCGTCGGACACACCGCCACCGAACCGATTGCGCCGGCTAATGGGATCGAGCCGCAACAGGTGCTCGCGGTATTTGGCGGTTTCTCCGACCCACAATTTGCGGATCGCGCCGCCTTCCGGAAGGATATCCTGCATTCCAAAGGTCTCCTGACATTGCCGTCGATTAAGACGTCGTCACTAAGACCTCCTCGTGTCGCATCCTCCGCTCGAAGCATCGCCGCCCACGGGGCACGGGCGCTCGTTTCGAATCAATGCATCTTGTTAGCTGGTGCTGAAGCTTGGCAAGCGCAAGCATTGAGCAACATGCGCACATTACGTATATGCATGGCTAAAATTTAGTTCGTTAACGTTTGGCAGCTCACTTCTTTGGCATGCGACGTGCAGTGCAGTTAATTGTCGCCGTCCCGCCACCGTTTACCCGCACTGGTTAATAGCAACATGGCGAGCACCATCACAGCGCGATACGCCGCCTGCGTCAGCAGCGGCCAAGTCGAGCATGATGCCGCGCAGGTCGCCGTGGTCGAAAAGCTGGCGCGGCTGGAAGATCGCATCATCGAACATCGGCTGGCGCGCAAATCCTCTTCGCTCGGCTGGCTGTTTGCCGGCCGCAAGAAAGAGCAAGAGCGGCTCAAAGGCATCTACATCTTCGGCGACGTCGGCCGCGGCAAGACCATGCTGATGGATTTGTTCTTCGATACGAGCCCGGTGCAGCGCAAGCGCCGTGCGCATTTCCACGAATTCATGCTCGATGTGCACGAGCGTGTGCACGCCTTCCGCCAAAAGATGAAGGTTGGCGAGCATGCCGGCGAGGATCCGATCGAACTGACCGCGGTTGCGCTCGCGCGCGAGGCCTGGCTGCTCTGCTTCGACGAATTTCACGTCACCGACATCGCCGACGCTATGATCCTCGGCCGGCTGTTCGCGAAGCTGTTCGCTCGTGGCGTAATCGTGGTGGCGACCTCCAATGTGCCGCCGGCGGAGCTTTACAAAGACGGTTTGAATCGCGCTTTGTTCGTGCCGTTCATTAAGATGCTGGAAGAATATTTGGACGTCGTGCAGCTCTCGGCGCGCACCGACTTTCGCCTGGAAAAATTTGCCGGCCTGCCGGTCTGGTATGTGCCGGCCGACGAAGCCGCCGACGCGGCACTCGATGAAGCCTGGCGCCGGCACGCCCGTGACCAGGAGGGCGAGGCGGCGGAGCTGCCGCTGAAAGGCCGCAGCGTACATGTGCCGCGCGCGGCCATGGGTGTGGCGCGCTTTAGCTTCCACGATCTGTGCGAGCAGCCGCTTGCTGCGGCCGATTATTTGCGCATTGCGCGCGAATACCACACCCTCATCATCGACCACATCCCGGTGATGACGTTCGACAACCGCAATGCCGCCAAGCGCTTCATCATCCTGATCGATACGCTTTATGACATGAACGTGAAGGTCATCGCCTCGGCCGCCGCGGAGCCGGATGCGCTCTATCGTGCCGAGCAGGGTTTTGAGGCGGCTGAGTTTTCGCGCACCGCCTCACGCCTGATCGAGATGCGCTCGCAAGCCTATCTGGCGCAGCCGCATGGCGCTGCGCATGCGCAAACGTCCGACGTCGCCACCGGCATCGTCGAGACTTGAGTCGCGACGCCACGGCTGACGGCGCGTCTGGCCGCTGGTGGTGGCTTGAATGACCCTGCCGAAAGGGCTAAGGACCGCGGCAGCCGGGTAGTTTTGACCAATCAAGGATTTCTGTGCGATGGCGCGACATAAAATTGCACTGGTCGGCGCGGGTCAAATTGGCGGCACGCTGGCGCACTTGGTCGGGCTCAAACAGCTCGGCGACGTCGTCCTCTTCGATATCATGGAAGGCGTTCCGCAGGGCAAGGCGCTCGACCTCGTTCAGTCCTCCCCGGTGGAAGGCTTCGACGCGAAGTTTACCGGCACCAATTCCTACGAGGCGATGGAAGGCGCCGACGTCTGCATCGTCACCGCCGGCGTGCCGCGCAAGCCGGGCATGAGCCGCGACGATCTTCTCGGCATCAATCTCAAGGTCATGGAGCAGGTCGGCGCCGGCATCAAGAAATACGCGCCCCATGCCTTCGTCATCTGCATTACCAATCCCCTCGACGCCATGGTTTGGGCGCTGCAGAAATGCTGCGGCCTGCCCAAGCAAATGGTCGTCGGCATGGCCGGCGTGCTCGACTCGGCGCGGTTCCGCTACTTCCTGGCCGACGAGTTCAACGTGTCGGTCGAGGACGTGACCGCCTTCGTGCTCGGCGGCCACGGTGACAGCATGGTGCCGTTAGTGCGTTATTCGGCGGTCGCCGGCATTCCGCTGCCGGATTTGGTCAAGATGGGCTGGACCACGCAAGCGCGCCTCGATGCCATCGTCGATCGCACCCGCAACGGCGGCGGCGAGATCGTCGCGCTGCTCAAAACCGGTTCGGCCTTCTACGCACCGGCGACTTCGGCCATTGCCATGGCGGAAAGCTATTTGCGCGACAAGAAGCGGGTGCTGCCGGCGGCGGCCTGGCTCAACGGCGAATACGGCCTGCGCGACATCTATGTCGGCGTGCCGGTTGTTATCGGCAGCAAGGGGGTCGAGCGTGTGGTCGAAATCGAGTTCACCGGCGCCGAGCGCGGCATGTTCGAGAAGTCGGCGCAAACCGTCGAGGGGCTGATCGAAGCCTGCAAGAAGATTGCTCCCAGCCTCGCCAAGTGATGTACTGACTCCCCATTCCCTCACGTTCCGGGCGCTCCGCCCGGGACTCGTGAGAAGGCCGCATGAACATCCACGAATATCAGGCCAAGGCCGTGTTGCGCGAATTCGGCGTGCCGGTCCCGCGCGGCATTCCGGCGATGAGTGTGGACGAGGCGGTCAACGCTGCCAATGCACTCGGCGGGCCGGTGTGGGTGGTGAAGGCGCAAATTCACGCCGGCGGACGCGGCAAGGCCGGCGGGGTCAAGGTCGTCAAGTCGGTCGATGACGTCAAACGCGAAGCCGAGCGGCTCCTCGGTTCGACTTTGGTAACGCACCAGACCGGCCCGCACGGCAAACAGGTGCACCGCCTCTACATCGAGGAAGGCTCCAGCATCGATCGCGAATATTATTTATCGGCGCTGGTCGATCGGACGACGTCGCGGGTATCTTTCGTCGCTTCGACCGAAGGCGGCACCGAGATCGAGGAAGTCTCGCGCACGCATCCGGAAAAAATACTGTCATTCGCCGTCGATCCGGCGACCGGCTTTATGCCGCATCATGCCAACCTGGTCGCGCACGCGCTCGGCTTCGATCGCGACGTCGCCAAGCAGGCCGCAGGCGTGCTGCCCAAGCTCTACCAGGCAGTGCTCGCCAAAGACATGAGTCTCCTCGAAATTAATCCGCTGGTCGTGACCAAGGCCGGCGCGCTGGTCTGTCTTGATGCGAAGATCGGCTTCGACGACAGCGCCCTTTATCGCCATCCGGATATCGCCGCATTGCGCGATCCGAGCGAAGAAGACGCCAAAGAGATCGAAGCCTCGCATTACGATCTCAACTACATCGCGCTCGACGGCACCATCGGCTGCATGGTCAACGGCGCCGGTCTCGCCATGGCGACCATGGACATCATCAAGCTCTATGGCGAGACGCCGGCGAACTTCCTCGATGTCGGCGGCGGCGCCAGCGAGGACAAAGTGACCGCGGCATTCAAGATCATCACCTCCGATCCGCACGTGAAGGGAATTTTGATCAACATTTTCGGCGGCATCATGCGCTGCGACATCATCGCGGAAGGGGTAGTGGCGGCGGTGAAGGAAGTCGGCTTGCGGGTGCCGCTCGTGGTGCGGCTCGAAGGCACCAATGTCGAACTCGGGAAGGAGATCCTGAAAAAGTCCGGCCTCAACGTCATTGCCGCCGACGATCTCGACGATGCCGCGCAGAAAATCGTCAAGGCGGTCAGGCAGGGTGGATGAAGCGGTCGTTCGCCATGTTTGTTGGTCTTATATGCGCCGGGATGGCTCACGCAGACGAACGCGGCGCTGCGGCGGTGAATGTGTTTTCGACGTACTGTCTGCCGGGACCTCCGGATTTCGCAGCGATCGACGCCAAGGCGACCGGCATGAAATTTCCCGTTCGCAAAGATGTGAATGCGCCGGCTCAGCCGGGGCAATCCGCACATTCGAAGTCCTGGCTGGTGACGCTTGATGGCGGCGTGTCGCTCGAACTCATCGCCGCCGAAGCGCGGGGGCCGGCAAGCGAAGCCTCCTCTTGCGGCATCGGTGTCGAAAGCATCGACGGCGAAAGCGTCAAGCAGGCGCTCATCGCGGCACTGAAACTTCCGGCGCCGACGCGCGAAGGTTCGTCGCCCGACGGCACGCAGCGGCTGACCTCCTGGAATTACGGCGACGGCACGACGCTGACATTGGCCGACGGGGCACCAATGCGTATCCCGGGCCTTTACCTCGCGCTGATTTATCACAAAGATTCGAGCCGCTGAGCCATGTCCATTCTCATCGACAGCAACACCAAGGTCATTTGCCAGGGATTTACCGGCAAGAACGGCACCTTTCATTCCGAGCAGGCGATCGCCTACGGCACCAAAATGGTCGGCGGTACTTCGCCGGGCAAAGGCGGCACGACGCATCTCAATCTGCCGGTGTTCGACACGGTGGCGGAGGCGCGCGAGAAGACCGGCTGCGATGCGACCGTGATCTACGTGCCGCCACCGGGCGCCGCGGACGCGATCTGCGAAGCCATCGACGCCGAAATCCCGCTGATCGTCTGCATCACCGAGGGCATTCCCGTGCTCGACATGGTGAAAGTGAAGCGCTCGCTATCCGGTTCCGAGTCGCTTCTGATCGGGCCGAATTGCCCTGGTGTGATGACCGCCGGCGAATGCAAGATCGGCATCATGCCCGGCAGCATCTTCAAGCCCGGCAGGGTCGGGATCGTATCGCGTTCGGGAACGCTCACGTACGAGGCGGTATTCCAGACGACCCAGGAGGCTTTCGGTCAGACCAGTGCCGTCGGCATCGGCGGCGATCCGGTGAAGGGTACGGATTTCATCGCCATTCTGGAAATGTTTCTGGCCGACAAGGCGACCGAAGCGATTGTCATGATCGGCGAAATCGGCGGCTCTTCGGAAGAAGATGCCGCGCAATTTCTCGCTGATGAGGCCAAACGCGGGCGCAAGAAACCGGTGGTCGGCTTCATCGCCGGGCGCACGGCGCCGCCCGGACGCCGCATGGGCCACGCCGGTGCGATTATCGCAGGCGGCAAGGGCGATGCGGAATCCAAGATCGCCGCCATGGAGGCGGCCGGTATCAAGGTCTCGGCGTCGCCCGCCCGGCTCGGGAAAACACTCGCTGAAATAGTGAAATAGGATTCATCTCTAGCGTCTTTCGTTCGGACGCAGAGCGCTTAAATAGGGTACAAGGAATCGCCCTGCGCCGGGCTGGGCTCGTTGGTCACCGTCCGTAAGGGCGTTTAATCTTCCCTTCGCTAGCTCGGAATCCGCTCATGTCTCGCCAGGATGCGAACGCCACCTTTGCCCTCACATCGTTCCTCTACGGCGCCAACGCGTCGTATATCGACGATCTTTACGCGCGCTACGAGGTCGACCCGAAATCGGTCGATACCGAGTGGCAGTCATTCTTTCAAAGCTTGAAGGACGATGCGCGCGACGTCGCCGAAAACGCCCGCGGCCCGTCGTGGCAGCGACAGGATTGGCCGCGGCCCGAGCGCAACGAACTAATCTCGGCGCTCGACGGCGACTGGGTCGAAACCGGCAAGGCCATCGGCGAGAAGGTCAAGGCCAAGGCGCAAGCCAAGGGCGTGGATATCACCAACGCCGACGTCGAGCGCGCCACCCGCGACTCGATACGCGCGCTGATGCTCATTCGCGCCTACCGCGCGCGCGGACATTTCCACGCCAATCTCGACCCGCTGGGGTTGCAGGAGCAGCCGAAAGAGGAGGAGCTCGATCCTTCCGCTTACGGCTTCACCGCCGCCGACCTCGACCGGCCGATCTTTCTCGACAAGGTGCTCGGTCTCGAATTCGGCACCATCCGCCAGATCGTCGCCATCCTGCGCCGCACTTATTGCCAGACCTTGGGTGTTGAATTCCTGCACATCTCCGACGGCGCGCAAAAGGGCTGGATCCAGGAACGCATCGAAGGTCCGGACAAGGAGATCGCGTTTACCCGCGAGGGCAAGCGCGCCATCCTCAACAAGCTTGTCGAGGCCGAGGGCTTCGAAAAGTTCGCCGACCTTAAGTTCACCGGTACCAAGCGCTTCGGCCTCGACGGCGGTGAGTCGATGATCCCGGCGCTCGAGCAGATCATCAAGCGCGGCGGCGCTCTCGGCGTGCAGCAGATCGTCATCGGCATGGCGCACCGCGGCCGGCTCAATGTGCTGGCGCAGGTCATGGGCAAGCCGCACCGCGCCATCTTTCACGAATTCAAAGGCGGCTCATCGACGCCGAACGAAATCGAAGGCTCGGGCGACGTGAAATATCACCTCGGCGCCTCGTCGGACCGCGAGTTCGATCAAAACAAGGTGCATTTGTCGCTTACCGCCAATCCGTCGCATCTCGAAATCGTCGATCCGGTGGTGCTCGGCAAGGTGCGCGCCAAACAGGATCAGCTCGGTGCGACGCGTGGCGACCGCACCATGGTGATGCCGCTCCTGATCCACGGCGACGCCTCGTTCGCCGGCCAGGGTGTCATCGCCGAATGCTTCGGCTTGTCCGGGCTGCGCGGCCATCGCACCGGCGGATCGGTGCATTTCATCGTCAACAATCAGATCGGCTTCACCACCAATCCGCGCTTCTCGCGCTCGTCGCCTTATCCGTCGGACGTCGCCAAGATGATCGAGGCGCCGATCTTTCACGTCAACGGCGACGATCCGGAGGCGGTGGTTTTCGCCGCCAAAGTAGCGACCGAGTTCCGGCAGAAATTCCAGAAGCCGGCCGTGATCGACATGTTCTGCTATCGCCGGCATGGCCACAATGAAGGCGACGAGCCGTCCTTTACCCAGCCGCTGATGTACAAGGCGATCGCCAAGCACCCGACGACGCTGGAAATCTACAGCGAAAAGCTCGTCAACGAAGGTGTGGTGACCGCCGGCGAAATCGAGAAAATGAAAGCCGACTGGCGCGGCCGGCTCGACGCCGAGCTGGAAGCGGCCGCCGGCTACCGCGCCAACAAGGCCGATTGGCTCGACGGCCGCTGGTCGGGCTTCAAGCGCGCCGACGACGCCGACGATCCGCGCCGCGGCAAGACCGGCGTCGACATCGCCGAACTCAAGGAGATCGGGCGGAAAATCACCACGCTGCCCTCGGACCTCCATGTGCACCGCACGCTCAACCGGTTCTTCGAGAACCGGCGCAAGGCGATCGAAACCGGCACGAACATCGACTGGTCGACCGCGGAGGCACTCGCCTTTTGCTCGCTGTTGCTCGACGGCAACCGCGTGCGGCTATCCGGGCAGGATAGCGAGCGCGGCACGTTTTCGCAGCGCCACTCCGTCCTGATCGACCAGGAGGACGAGCATCGCTATACGCCGTTCAACCACGTGGGCGACGGGCAGGCGCGCTACGAAGTCATCAACTCGATGCTGTCGGAAGAGGCCGTGCTCGGCTTTGAATATGGCTATTCGCTCGCCGAGCCGAATGCGCTGACGCTGTGGGAAGCACAGTTCGGTGACTTCGCCAACGGCGCCCAGGTATTGTTCGATCAATTCATATCGTCGGGCGAGCGCAAATGGCTGCGCATGTCCGGTCTGGTCTGCCTGTTGCCGCATGGCTATGAAGGGCAGGGGCCTGAACATTCCTCGGCGCGGCTCGAACGCTTCCTGCAGATGTGCGCCGAAGACAACATGCAGGTCGCCAATTGCACGACGCCGGCGAATTATTTCCATATCCTGCGCCGGCAGCTCAAACGCGAGTTCCGCAAGCCGCTTGTCCTGATGACGCCAAAATCGCTACTGCGCCACAAACGCGCGGTGTCGCGGCTTGAGGAGATGGGGCCGACGACGTCGTTTCATCGGCTGCTGTGGGACGATGCGCAGCTTCTGCCGAACGAGAAGATCAAGCTCGTCGCCGACGACAAGATCCGCCGCGTCGTGATCTGCTCCGGCAAGGTCTATTACGATCTCTACGAAGAGCGCGAGCAGCGCGGCATCGACGACATTTACATCTTGCGCATCGAACAGCTTTATCCGTTCCCGACTAAAGCGCTGATGACCGAGCTGTCGCGTTTCAAGCAGGCGGAGATCGTCTGGTGCCAGGAGGAGCCGCGCAACCAGGGCGCCTGGGTGTTCGTCGACATCTTTCTCGAGTGGGTGCTCAATCAAATCGGCGCCAAGCATCGGCGTGCACGTTACGCCGGCCGGCCGGCTTCGGCCTCGACCGCGGTCGGCCAGATGTCGCAGCATCAGGCGCAACTGAAACAGTTTCTGCAAGACGCGTTGGGATAGCAGACGACACCTGACCTCCGTCGTCTGACATCTGCGCGCGTCTGACCGTCGAATTGGGGAAAGAGCATCATGGCCGAAATACGCGTGCCGACGCTGGGCGAGTCGGTGACCGAAGCGACCATCGGCAAGTGGTTCAAAAAGCCGGGCGATGTCGTTGCCGTCGACGAGCCGCTGGTCGAGCTGGAGACCGATAAAGTCACGATCGAGGTGCCGGCGCCGGCGGCCGGCGTGCTGACCGACGTCGCGGTCAAGGACGGTGATACGGTCGCAGTCGGTGCACTGCTTGGCGCCATCAAGGAAGGTGCGGGAGCGGTCCCGACCGGCCGGCCGGATCAGAAGACCGAACGGCCGAAAGCCATCGGCGCGGGGCCGGAAGAGATCGCCCCTAAGGACAAGGCGCCGCCGGCCGAAGCGCCGCCGCCGCCCAAGCCGGTCGCTGCCGCATCGGGTACGCTCGCGCCGTCAGTGCGCAGGATCGCCGCCGAGACCGGGGTCGATCCCGCGGCCGTTGCCGGCACTGGCAAAGACGGCCGCGTGACCAAAGGCGATATGCTCGCCGCCATCGAACGGGCGGCGGCGCAGCCGACGCCGGTGGCCGCCCCCGCTGCGGCCGTGCAAATGCGGGCGCCGTGGCCGCCGGACGATGCGGCGCGTGAAGAGCGCGTGCGCATGACGCGGCTGCGGCAGACCATCGCCCGGCGGCTGAAAGACGCGCAGAACACCGCCGCCATGCTCACGACCTTCAACGAGGTCGACATGACCCACGTCATGGCGCTGCGCGCGCAATACCGCGAATTGTTCGAGAAGAAGCACGGCGTCAAACTCGGCTTCATGGGCTTCTTCGTGCGCGCCTGCGTGCAGGCGCTCAAGGAAATCCCGGCCGTTAACGCCGAAATCGACGGCACCGACATCGTCTATAAGAACTATTATCACGTCGGCATCGCGGTCGGCACCGAGCGCGGGCTGGTGGTGCCGGTGGTGCGCGATTGCGATCAGAAAACCATCGCCGAGATCGAGAAGACGATCTCCGATTTCGGCAAACGCGCGCGCGAGGGCACCCTCAAGATCGATGAATTGCAGGGCGGCACGTTCTCGATCACCAACGGCGGCATCTACGGCTCGCTAATGTCGACGCCGATCCTCAATGCGCCGCAGTCCGGCATTCTTGGCATGCACAAGATCCAGGAGCGGCCGATGGTGGTCGCCGGCAAGATCGAAGCCCGGCCGATGATGTATCTGGCCTTGTCCTACGACCATCGCATCGTCGATGGCCGCGAGGCGGTTACGTTTCTGGTGCGGGTCAAGGAATCGCTCGAGGAGCCGGCGCGGCTGGTGCTGGATTTGTGATTCTCAATCCGTCATGGCCCGGCTTGACCCGGCCATCCACGTCTTCGGTTCGCCATGAAAGATGTGGATGCCCGCGACAAGCGCGGGCATGACGATGCAGAGGTGATCGCGTTATGGCTTCGTACGACGTCGTCGTTATTGGTACCGGTCCAGGCGGTTATGTCTGCGCCATTCGCGCTGCGCAGCTGGGTTTGAAAACCGCGGTGGTCGAGAAAAATGCGACCTTCGGCGGCACTTGCCTCAATGTCGGCTGCATCCCCTCGAAGGCGATGCTGCACGCCTCGGAGCTTTATGAGGAGGCCGGCGAAAATTTCGGGCAAATGGGCATCAAGGTCGGCAAGCCGAGTATCGAGCTGCCCGCTTTGCACAAATATCGGCTGCAAAATGTCGAGGCCAACGTCAAAGGCGTCGCGTTTCTGTTCAATAAGAACAAGATCGATGCGTTTTGCGGCACCGGCCGCATTGTCGCGCCCGGCCAGGTCGAGGTGAAGGACGCGAGCGGCAAGACGCAGATTGTCGAAACCAAGAACATCGTCATCGCCACCGGCTCCGACGTCGCCCGGCTGCCCGGCATCGCGATCGACGAGAAGCGTGTGGTGTCTTCGACCGGAGCGCTGGAGCTTGCCAAGGTGCCGGAAAAACTCGTGGTGGTCGGTGCCGGTATCATCGGCCTTGAATTGGGCTCGGTCTGGCGGCGGCTCGGCGCGCAGGTGACGGTGGTCGAGTTTCTCGATCACATCGTGCCGGGCGTCGACGGCGAAGTAGCGCGGCAATTCAACCGCATGCTGCAAAAGCAGGGACTGACGTTCAAATTGTCGTCGAAAGTTTCCGGCGTCGACGCCTCCGGCAAGACGCTGAAAGTCAAGGTCGAGCCGGCCGCCGGCGGCGCCGCCGAAATGCTCGAAGCCGACGTCGTTTTGGTAGCGATCGGGCGGGTGCCGTTCACCGAAGGCCTCGGCCTCGAAGGCGTCGGTGTGAAAAAGGACAACCGCGGCCGGGTCGTCGTCGACGCGCATCTGCGCACCAATGTCCCCGGCATCTATGCGATCGGCGACGTCGTCGCCGGGCCGATGCTGGCACATAAGGGCGAAGAGGAAGGCGTGGCGGCGGCCGAAACCATCGCCGGCCAAGCCGGACATGTGAATTACGACGTGATCCCCAACGTCGTTTACACCGCGCCGGAGATCGCAGCGGTCGGCAAAACCGAAGAGGAACTTAAGGCCGCCGGTGTGGCCTATGCGGTCGGCAAATTTCCCTTCAGCGCCAACGCCCGCGCGCGCGCCAATCTCGCGACCGAAGGCTTCGTCAAGATCCTCGCCGACGCCAAGACCGACCGCGTGCTCGGCGTGCATATCCTCGGCCCCGACGCGGAGACCATGATCGCGGAAGCCGCCATCGCCATGGAGTTCGGCGCTTCGTCGGAAGACATCGCGCGCACCTGCCATGCGCATCCCACACTCTCGGAAGCGATGAAGGAAGCAGCGCTTGCGGTGTTAAAGCGCGCCATCAATTTCTGATTTCCGAGGGCCGTATCCGGCAACGATGACAATACGTCAGCATTGGCCTGTGATTGTCGCAGGCGCCGGCCCGACCGGGCTGACGCTCGCCGGCCTTCTCGCCCGTTACGGCGTCGACGTTCTTTTGATCGAGCGCAACCCGCAAACCGTCCAGGAACCGCGCGCGGTGTCGATCGACGATGAATCGCTGCGCACCATGCAGTCGGTCGGCGTCGTCAACGAGTTGGTGCCGAATTTAGTGCTGGGTTACGGCTCCGAATATTTTTCGCCAAGCGGCCGCCGCTTCCTGAAAGTCAAGCCGACGACGCTCGAATACGGTTATCCGCGCCGCAACGCCTTTCGGCAACCGGTGCTCGAACGGATCCTGCGCGATAATCTTGGCCGCTACCCGAACGCGGCGGCGTTGTTTGAAACCGAGCTGATCGAGTTCGCCCAAACCGACAAAGCCGTAGCGCTGCGCCTTCGCCAATCCGGCGGTACCGTCGAACGGACCTGCGACTATCTGATCGGCTGCGACGGCAGCCGCAGCTTTGTCCGGCAAAGTCTTGGCATCGAGCTGCGCGGTTCTACGTTTCGCGAGCGCTGGCTGATCGTCGATGTCGAACAGACCACCGATCCGGCGCGCGATACCAAGGTTTATTGCAACCCGCAGCGCCCGTGTCTTTCGCTGCCCGGTCCGAACGGCACGCGGCGGTTCGAATTCATGCTGCACGACGGCGAACGGGATGCCGATGTGCTTGAGCCCGAGCATGTCGCCGGCCTCCTGCGACTGTACGGAAACGACGACCAGGCCGTCCTGCGGCGCAAGGTGGTCTACACCTTTCACGCCCGGATGGCCGAGCGCTGGCGTGGGGGACGGGTTTTCCTTGCCGGCGATGCCGCGCATTTGACGCCGCCATTTGCCGGTCAGGGCATGAACAGCGGCGTGCGCGATGCGGACAATCTCGCCTGGAAGCTCGCCGCCGTCGTTAGCGGGCAGCTCGGTGACGGATTGCTCGACACCTACGAAGCCGAGCGGCGCGACCACGCCGCCGACATGATTCAACTAGCGATCCGCATGGGCTACGTCATGATGCCGCGCAACCGCGTGCAGGCCTTTGCGGCGCGCACATTCTTCCGCGCGCTTGCCCTCTATCCGGCGGCGCGCTCCTACTTTGCGGAGATGAAATACAAACCGAAGCCGCGCTTTCATCGCGGATTTCTGCTGGATGCGCCGGCTGCGCGCGACCCGAAGCGTTCCCTCCTCGGCAAGCTGTTTCCGCAAGCCGCGGTGATGACCGGCGACGGCTTGCGCTATCTCGACGACGTGCTCGGCGACGGTTTCGCGCTGCTGGCGCCGCCCGGCACGCCGCCACAGCTTCTTGCTGGCTTCGGGCTCGCTGGCGGCGACAACCTCCCGCTCCGCGTCGTCGCGGTGCTCGACAAGGAGGACGCTTCGCCGGTCGAAACGCCGGTCATAGCGGCGCGCGATTTCCGAGGCGAGCTGGCAAAGCTGCTCGCCGGATATCCTTCAGGTCTCTATCTCCTGCGTCCGGATCGCTATGTCGCCGCGTTCTTTCCCGCCGCAGAGGCGTCGGCCGCGGCGGGTGGCGTCGCCAAGCTCGTGCGCCAGACTTGGTTGGAGCCTACTTCGGGATCTGCGGCACGATCAGATGAAAGAGTTTAAGCGACGCCGCATTGGCGGCGCTGATGGCCGCGGTCTCTTTCGGCCCGAGATAAACGCCGGCGCCCTGCTCGACATCGTAGTCGCGGTTTTCGAGCCGGATGCGGCCTTTGCCTTCCATCAAATAGATCAGCTGGTGCTGGTCGGAGGTTTCCGGCGTGAAGGTTTCACCGGATTTGAGCGAGCGCACGGAGCCGTGCACGTTGTGCGCTCCGCACAGCGCATTGTTGAGCACTTCGACCACTTCGCCATGGCCGGTCGAGGGTTTCCGTGGCAGACGATTGGTATCGATGAAGGTCAGCGACATTGTTTTTCTCCCTACCGGCCGTTTTAAGTTTGCACCCAGATGCGGCCGTCCTTGCGCTCCCAGCGCAGGTCGTCGTCGGTGCCTTCGAGGATCGTGGTCTTGAAACGATTAGGCGCCTGGAATTCGAAATAAAACAGCGGCTCGGTGGCGCGCAGCCGATGTTTCTCTTCGGCTGGGATGAAAATCATGTCGCCGGGACCGACCGGGCGGGTGCCTTCATCGGACTCGACCGTCGCCTTCCCACTGATGATGAAATAGAAATGTTCGCAGTTCTTATGCAGATGCAGCGGTGACGCCGCGCCCTTTTTGTAATGCATGACACCAGCGAGCATGTCGTCGATCTTGGCGAGCTCCTGATTGACGAAAAAGATGCGTTCACGGCCGGGCACGACCGAGATCAGCGACGGCAACTCCGTCTCCTTGAAGATATAGGCCACTGCATTTCCTCCAAATTGCACACCCAGCGCGGCGCGCTGCGCCGGCTGGCATTCCGCTGACAGTTTAGGGAGTTAATCGGAAGCGGCCAAGCTATTGGTGCCGCCTACTCGACCACGATTTTGACTTCGCTGCCGGATTTGAGCCGGTCGCCCGGTTCGAGCCCGTTGAGCACGCGAAAGCGCTCGACTTGGCGATCGGCCACGGCCATCCGGCTCGCCAGCTTGTCGACGGTATCGGTCGGTCCGACGGCCACGATTTGCAGTCGCAGCGGCTTGGCCTCTTCGATCTCGGCGAGACTCATGCGGCGGAAGGTGCCGACCGACTCGCGGAACACCCGGTCCGTCTCCGGCGTCCGGTGCTTGCAGGCAAAGATGAAGCGATAGACGTCGCTACCAAAGCGGACTGCGTAGAGCCGGAAGTCCCATTGATCGCCCTTGGCGGCGGCGGTGGCGCCGGAAAAGCCGTTGATGGTTACCTCCTCGACCGTAGCCGGGTCGATATTCTCGATCCAGCCGGAGGTCAGGTATTCGGCGAGCTTCTGCTCCGACGGCACTCGCACCACGTCGAGCCGCAGCGCTTGACCGCCGCCATGCTTGACGCCGAGAACAGCCTGCGCCGTATTGTCGAGCGCGAAGCCTTCCGGCGCGCTAAAAGTGAAGCCGAGCCGCGGATGCAGGAAGCGCCGGCCGCGGACAAAGCCTTCGCTCGGATCTTCGCCGAAGACGATGCCGTCGATGCCAGAAAGATATGCTTCACGGTCGCGTCCAAGCGCGATCGAGCCTGTGGTGCCGCTGCCGCCAACTTGGCGTGCATTAGCGGCGGCGTTGGCGACGCGCTCGGGCGTCGCCGGATGCGACGACAGGAAGTCGGGGGCGCGCGGATCGATGACGCTCATGCCCTGTTGTTGCGGCTTGAGCTCGGAATTGTGCTCCATCGAGGTTAGGAAGCGCACCGCGCCGTAAGGATCGTAGCCGGCGCGGGACGCAATGCTGATGCCGATTGCGTCGGCCTCGAATTCCTGCGCGCGCGAAAAGCTCGCCAGTGCGAGCTTCGACTTGGCAAGCGCGAGCGCGCCGATTTCCGGATCGCTGATCACGTCGCTCACCACGCGACCGACGAGCGCCGCCTGTTTTGCCTGCTCCTCGCGGATCGCCGCGTGCCGCGCGACCACGTGCCCCATCTCATGCGCCAGCACCGACGCCAGCTCGGACTCGTCGTTGGCGAGCGCAACCAGCCCGCGGGTGACGTAGAGCTGCCCGGTCGGCAAGGCGAAGGCGTTGATCGACTGTGAATTGAGCATCGTGACTTTGTAATGTAGATCGGGTCGATCCGACGCCGCCACCAAACGCTCGACGGTTTGCTCGATCATCGCCTGGAGCTTGGGATCGATATAGACGCCGCCATAAGCGGCGAGGATGCGCTGATGCTCGCGCAGGACCGCGGGCGACATATCGGAGGTATCGGCTTGCTTGGCCGGCGCCGGCGCTGGCGCCGTTGCCTGAGGACCGGTCCCCGGCGGCGAAGCGGTGCAGGCGGCGAGTAAAACGGCCAGCAGCGCGGCGCCCGGGGCGATGCGCCCAAGCTTGGCCATTTCAACGATTGCCGAACCGCTCACGCTCGACCGTCCCCTGTCGCCCCTTCGTCACTCGCGATCAACAAACTCGATTTGCTCGGGCCTGGCCGCCTCGATCCAAGGACCGCCACGCTCCTCGATCCATCCGCGTATCCGCACGCGGCGGCCCGTGAGTTTCCTCGGTTCGAGACCCGCCGCCGTGAAGCTACGCTCGTTTCGCTTCAAGATCGTAACGGTGAAATCCTCGGTCCACCGCCGTCCGAAGTTTACGTAGATGGTGGCGCCGCTTTCGCGCACTGACACCACCCGACCCTCGACCAGTGCAAAATGGCCCAAATCGCCCAACAGGTCGGCGGGTTTCTCAGCGTCGCGCAAGTCATAATACGAACTGGCCCAAAGGCCAAGCTTGGCGGTGCGGCCGACGCGCTCGCTAGTCAACAACTCGGCCGCGCAGGTGCGGCTGCCGACCCGGGCGGCCACCCGGGCGAGCCCGGCTGCGAGCAGTTCCGCCTGCGCGAGCCGCATGCCGCCGTCGCCGGCGGCGAAGACATACGCCACCATGCGGCCGTAGCGGTCGTTCGTTCGCGCCTCTGCTTGTTTGAGCACGACTGCCTTGTCGGCGACGAGCGCGGCAAGCGCATCCCTGGCGGACGCTCCACCCGGCGCGGCGTCGGTTTCTCCGGGGAGCGGCAGCGGGGGAACTTCGATCGCGGCGAGGCGGACTTCGCGCCCGTCATCAAGCGCGAGTGACCGGCCATCGATCACGCGGCCGGCGCGAGCTTGCGCGATCGTTTCGCCGCCGCACGCGCTCGTTTGCGGCCGCTCCTGCGCGTTCGCGCCGAAGCATCCGCAGGCCAATAGGGCCGTAAAGGCCGCACCAAATACTCGGTCCCACCCGCGCATCGCGGGTCCAAGCGAAAGGCCGGAATGGGGCGGCACTTGGGCGCTGGAACTTATGCCTTTGGGCGCAACGGCATAGCGCGGTTGCGGTTAACCGGCCTTGCGCTGTTTTCCGTGATTGCGGGAGGGTTTCGCTGCGGCCGCCGCGGTTTCCCGCGCCGCCTTCTTTCCGGGGATCGGCAGCAGCATTTCTTTCTGCCCCGCGGCGGCCTTGCGGCCTTTCTTCGCGGGGCGCGCCGGTGGCGCTTTGGCGGTTTGCTTCTCCGTCTGCACCGAGCGGCGCAGCGCATCCATTAGATTGATGACCTTGGCTGGCGCTTGCTCCTTCGCAATTTCGATCTTCTCGCCTTTGGCCTTCTTCTCGATCAGCTCCTGCAGAGCGTGTTCGTAATGATCCTCAAATTCCTGCGGCTTGAAATGTCCGGTCTTGGTTTCGACGATGTGCTTGGCGAGATCCATCATGTCTTTGGTGATCTTGACGGTGGAAATGTCGTCGAAAAATTCGCTCGAATCGCGCACCTCGTAGGGGAAACGCAACAGCGTGCCCATCAATCCCTTGCCGCGCGGCGTGATCGCAATCACGTGCTCGCGGCTGGTGAGAACAACGCGCCCGATCGCGACCATCTTCATCTGCTCGATGGCGTCGCGGATCACCACGAAAGCGTCCTGGCCGACCTTGCCGTCGGGCGCTATGTAGTAGGGGCGGATGTTGTAGAGCTCGTCGATTTCGCTCTTCGGCACGAACTCGTCGATGTCGATGGTCTTGGTACTTTCGAGCGCGACCGCTGCAAGTTCGTCGTCAGTGACCTCGATATATTGGCCCTTGGCGACCTCGTAGCCCTTGATGATCTCGTCCGACGGCACTTCTTCGCCGGTCTCGGCGTCGACCTTGCGATAGCGGATGCGATTGCCGGTCGCCTTGTTGATCTGATTGAAGCTGATCTTCTCGCGCTCGGAGGTGGCCGGATATAGCGCGATCGGGCACGACACCAAAGACAGCCGCAAATAGCCTTTCCAATACGCACGCGGGGCCACGATTAACTCCTGACAACGGCGACGTTCGACTATGAAACACCATCATACCGCGTTCGGGTCCATGGCGGGAGGTAAGGGTGCCGGGTCGTTTATGGTTTGTTCCAGCGCCTGCCGTTACGGTAAAATAATTGCCTCAAATGATTCGCATTTCGGGGTCCGCCATCCCGTCGGCCGCGCCTAAGCTCGCCAACAAGCCGCGTTTGAAGACATTCCACGCCACCATGTTGGTCACCCGCGCCGAGGAATGGTGGGTGGAGGCGGCGACGCCTGAAGAAGCGCAAGCGCTGTTGGCTGCCGGAATAGGGCAGCGCGCCTCGCTCGGCGAGCGTGTGCACGTCGAAGTGGACGAGATGGTCGAGGACGCTGGCTGAACTTGGCGTGTACTAAATAACAATCCTTCGGTCGCTTCAGTTTTACGTCTGCTCCTGGCAGCGTTATCGTTCTGCCAGGCGACACGTGGTACTTTCACTGGGCAAAGTCGGGCGAATACGTCTCGCGGGTAAGGGTCTTCGGTCCGTTGGGCCTCGAATACAAAGAGACTCAAGATGATCCAAAGAAACGCAGTTCAGTCTCGTTGACCATCCCATGCAGGCCACTTCGCTGGAGTCAACATCCGCGACAACGACCTATCACCGCGTGACGGTTGATGGCGTCAAAGTTTTCTACCGCGAGGCTGGTCCGAAGAATGCGCCGACGCTCGTGCTGCTGCACGGGTTCCCTTCGTCCTCGCGCGAGTTTGACACGCTCATCCCCCTGCTCGCGACGCGGTATCATCTGATAGCGCCGGATTTTCCGGGCTTCGGTCAGAGTGACGCCCCGCCACCGTTGTCGTATGTGTACACCTTCGACAATTTGGCTAAGACGATCAGCGCTCTTCTCGAGCAACTCAAGGTCAACAAATACAGCTTCTTCCTTCATGACTATGGCGGCCCGGTCGGCTTCCGCATCATCGCGGCGCGTCCGGACCGGCTGCAGGCGTTGATCGTCCAGAATGCCAACGTCTATCAGGAAGGCCTGGGCGCCAAGTGGGCCGGCATTGCGCAATATTGGGCCGATCCGAAAGCGCATCCCGAAGTGTTTGATGCGTTCGTGTCGTTCGCAGCGACCGAACAGCGTCACACCCTCGGCACCTCGCACTCCGAACGTTATAACCCGGAGACCTGGACCGACGAGTATGCCCATCTGTCGAAACCCGGGCAACGGGAGATCCAGGCCGATCTGTTGTACGACTACCGGACGAATGTCGCGTCCTACCCGGCGTGGCAAGCGTGGTTGCGCACACACAGGCCGCCGACTCTGGTGGTCTGGGGGCGGAACGATCCATCGTTCATCGCTCCCGGTGGGCAGGCGTTCAAGCGCGACCTGCCGGATGCCGAAATCCACCTGCTCGATGCCGGCCATTTCGCCTTGGACGAGAAGAACGACGAAATCGCGAGCCTGATTCTTGCGTTCTTGGCCAAACATACGGTCTGACCGGACGCTCGGACGCGCTCTAACCTTACGCCGTCTTCTGCTCGCTCAAGCCCAATTCGCGGATCGTCTCCTCGCGCATGATGAATTTCTGCACTTTCCCGGTAACGGTCATCGGGAAGGCGTCGACGAATTTGACGTAGCGCGGGATTTTATAATGGGCGATTTGCCCCTTGCAGAAGCCTTGAATCTCGTCGGCCGCGGCGCTCACGCCGGGCTTGAGCTTGACCCAGGCGCACAGCTCTTCGCCGTACTTGAGATCAGGCACGCCGACCACCTGCACCGCCTCGATCTTCGGGTGGCGGAATAAAAACTCCTCGACCTCGCGCGGATAGACGTTCTCGCCGCCGCGGATCACCATGTCCTTGATGCGGCCGACGATGTTGCAATAGCCGTCTTCGTCGAGTGTGGCGAGGTCGCCGGTATGCATCCACCGCGAACGGTCGATCGCCTCTGCGGTGCGCTCCGGCTCGTCCCAATAGCCGAGCATCACCGAATAGCCGCGCGTGCATAATTCGCCCGCCGTGCCCGGCGGCACGATGCGGCCGTCGGTGTCGACGATCTTGATCTCGACATGCGGATGGACGCGGCCGACGGTGCCGACGCGGCGCTCAAGCGGATCGTCGTGCGAAGTCTGCGTCGAGACCGGGCTGGTTTCGGTCATGCCGTAGGCGATGGTCACTTCGTGCATATGCATGTCGGCGACACAGCGCTTCATCACTTCGATCGGGCAGGGCGAGCCGGCCATGATGCCGGTGCGCAGCGAGGAGAGATCGAAGCGCTCGAACTCCGGATGGCCGAGTTCGGCGATAAACATGGTCGGCACGCCGTAGAGCGCCGTGCAGCGCTCGGCTTCCACCGCTTGCAAGGTGGCCAAGGGATCGAAACCTTCGGACGGATAGACCATGGCCGCGCCATGGGTGATGCAAGCGAGGTTGCCGAGCACCATGCCGAAGCAATGGTACAACGGCACCGGGATGCAGACCCGGTCGCGCTCGGTCAGGCGCTGCGCTTCGCCGATGAAGTAGCCGTTGTTGAGGATATTGTGATGGGTCAGCGTCGCGCCCTTCGGCGCGCCGGTGGTGCCGCTGGTGAATTGAATGTTGATCGGGTCGTCGAATTGCAGCGTGGCCGAAAGTTCGGCGAGTTCCCGACGATGACGCTCGCCGCCGATACCGACGATGTCGTCGAAGGCGAGAAAGCCGCGCTGCTCGCCGCCGCCGATGCGGATCAGCGTGGCGAGCTGCGGCAGCCTTTTGGCCTGCAATCGGCCCGGCGGGCTGCGGTCGATTTCCGGCGCCAATTCCCGCAGCATGCCGACATAGTCGCTGCTCTTGAAGGAGCCGGCGGTGATCAGCGCCTTGCAACCGGCCTTGTTGAGCGCGTGATCCAGCTCGGACAGCCGGTAGGCCGGATTGATGTTGACGAGAATGAGCCCGGCCTTGGCGGTGGCAAATTGGGTGATCGCCCATTCGGCATTGTTCGGCGACCAGATGCCGATGCGGTCGCTGGGAGCGAGGCCAAGCGCCAGCAGACCGGTGGCAAACGCGTCGACCTTGGCTTTGAGCTCGCCATAGCTCCAGCGGATGTTCTGCTGGCGCACGACGAGCGCGTCGCGATCGGCAAAGCGCTCGGCCATGCGGTCGAAATGCACGCCGATGGTATCGCCGGTGAGCGGTGTTGCCGAAACGCCGTGCGCGTAGCTTTGCGTGAGCTTGGCCATCATTTCTCCCGGCACCCCGGAGCCGTCGCGGCGAAGGCGCCGCCGGCTCGCGGCTGGTGTCTTTTGTTATTTTGCCGCAACAGGGGGCGGGCGTCACGGTATGCGATAGAACGGGTCCGGCAACAAAAACCCGCGCTCGGCGTGCCCGCCTTCGAGGTCGCTTGGCTGGTCGCCGACATTGGCGATGATTGTGTAACCCTGCGCCTCGATTTTGGCGCGTTCCATCGCCTTGCAACGCGCCACCGACCACTTCGACGTGTCGTTGGGCCGCATCATCAGCTCCGCCCAGCCGCGATAGCCGACGGCGCGCAGGTTCCGTGCCGTCGCCGCGCGTTCCGGTTCGTACCGGCCGGTAATGAAGAAGACCGCCACGCCGCTTGTGCGGGCGCTGTTAAACAGCGCCAACGTCGGCCCGGATCGCCTTGGCTTTTCCCATCTGGTCCCAGGCCAGCATGCCGCACGGGCCGCTCGGAAGCCGCTGGCAGGGGCCGTGGGGGATGTAGCCAAAATCATTGGCTTTGAGTTGCCGCCAATTCGACAGCGACGTCTCGTCGATGTCGAGCACGAGAGCGGGTTTGGTCACTTGCGGCGCGCGCCATCGTACCCAATCCTGGGCCGCTTGACCGACCGCCTGCAGGTCGCGCTGATAGTCGCCGTTGTCGTGATAGGCCGTAACTTGGTCTTTGAGGTCGCCGAGATTGGCCGGCTGAAAAACCGCGCAGCCGGTCAAGAGCGCTGTCAGCAAAGCACCGGCAAAACAACGGCCGACCACGATCGAAACGTTTTTCTCGTGAAGGCGCGCACAGCCCCACCCAACTTGTTCATGCTTGCATCCCCCGACCAAGCAATCCACAGCCATGCGAGCAGCCAAAGCCTACTACTTTAAATTGTCGCAGGGAAGCGTCGGGTCAATGTCATCGAACAAATCGAGGGCTGCGATCAAATGGGCGATCAAACAATTGTCGCCAATTCGGCATAAGCCTGCGGCAGCAGCCGCGCCAGCAGCGCCGCCCATTGTCGCTGGCCCGTTGCGTCGGCGATCAAGTCCTGGCGAATTTCGATCAGCGCATGCGGCAGGCCGCGGCGCTCGCCGTGAACCGGGATGGTGTAATCGGTCGTGTCGCTGACGACATACGGCTCGTTGTCGCCGACGACGAGCCCCGGTTCTTTCCGAAGCAGCGCCATGAGCGCGTGCGCGAGCCGCGGGTCGCGATGATAAAGGAGCGAAACCTGCCATGGCCGCGCCTCGCCCTTAAACACCGGCGTGAAGCTGTGCAGCGCGACCAGCGCCGTCGGACGTCCGGCTTGGCGGCGGCGCTCGAGCTCGGCCTCGATGCGCGTGTGATAGGGCCAAAAAATCGCGCGCGCGCGTGCGTCCTTCTCCGCTGCGGTTAAATTCATGTTGCCGGGAATCGGCGTCAGCTCGCTGATCTGTGGGATCGACGTTGCGACGCCGGGCGGCCGGTTACAGTCGATGATCAGCCGCGAATAATTCTGTGCGATCAGCGTGGCGGCGAGCGTGTCGGCCAAGCCACGTGCGACGCTGGCGATGCCGATGTCGTAAGCGATGTGGCGGGAAAGCTCCGCCTCGGAAAGACCAAGCCGGCCGAGCGCACGCGGCACGGCGTTGCCGGCGTGATCGGCGACCAGCACCAGCGGCGACGAGCCGTTTTCTTTGTAGACCGTGACCGGCGGGGGCTCATCTCCAGCCAGTAACGCGTTGGCGACTTCGTTCATCGGCGTCAGGATGGAACCAATACGTACACTTTTGGTTTAAAACATGGTCCACGATATGGCCCAAGAAATGCATATATATTCACGGCATGATCCGCATGCACGATGTCGTTTGGTCCATTATTGTAGATCGATTGCCTCGATGTCCGATGGTAGAGCAGTGAGAATTGCAGAGCTTTTGCGATGAAGATTCGCGCCGGTTACGAAATCGCTTATCAGTGTCCGCAGCCGACGCCGATGATTTTGATGTTGAGCGTGCATCCGTCACGCATCGCCGATCTGATCACGCTCGACCGGATACGGATCAATCCGGCGATGCCGGCCAACACCTATCACGACGGCTTTGGCAATTTCTGCCATGTGGTGCATGCGCCACCAGGCCGCATCACGTTGTCGGCGGATTTCTTGATCCGGGACTCCGGTGCGGCGGATGAAGTTGCGCCGGATGCCAAGCAGCATCCCTTGGAAAAGCTGCCGGTGGAAACGCTCGTTTATCTGCTCGGCAGCCGTTACTGCGAAACCGACCGGTTCACCCAGCTCGCATGGGCTCAGTTCGGCAATGTGCCAAAGGGCTGGCCGCTGGTGCAGGCGATCTGCGATTACGTCCACGACCGCATCACCTTCGGCTATATGCACGCGAGCCCGACGAAAACCGCGTGGGACGCGCACGCCCAGCGGCGCGGCGTGTGCCGCGACTTCGCGCATCTCGCGATCACGTTGTGCCGCTGCATGAACATTCCGGCGCGCTATTGCACCGGCTATCTCGGCGACATCGGCGTGCCGCCGGATCCCGAACCGATGGACTTTTCAGCCTGGTTCGAAGTCTACCTCGGCGATCGCTGGTACACTTTCGACGCGCGCCACAACCACCCCCGCATCGGCCGCATCCTGATGGCGCGCGGCCGCGACGCCACCGATGTGGCGATCGTCACGGAATTCGGCCCGTGCAAGCTTGCCAGCTTCAAGGTGGTGACCGAGGAAGTGCCGGAAACGGCGATGGCGCGGTGATGCTCAGCCGGCCGATCGTGCTATAAGCGCGCGTGAAAAGCGCACGACGGTCCCGTAGCTCAGCCGGATAGAGCAGCGGTTTCCTAAACCGAAGGTCGGAAGTTCGAGTCTTCCCGGGACCGCCATCCGCCGCCTTCGGGGCCTCGGCTTGGCAAACCGGTCAGTTCCATCGATAAGCTGCCGGCATAAGAAACGCATTGGGGGAAACGAAGCGCCATGAACGTGGCCGGCAAGATCGTGGTCGTCACCGGCGGCGGGAGCGGCATCGGCAAGGCGCTATGCCGGGCATTCCATACCGTGGGCGCCGGTAAGGTCGTCGTCGCCGACATCGATGCCGCGGCAGCGCTTGAGGTTGCCGCGGCGATCGGCGGCCGCGCCTTTACTTGCGACGTGGCGCGGGACGCCGAGGTTTGCGCGCTCATCGAAACGACGGAGCGGGACTGCGGGCCGATCGATCTGTTTTGTTCCAATGCCGGCATTGCGTCGGGTTTCGATCTGCTGACGGCAAACGCCGCGGCGGCGTCCGACGAAATCTGGACCCGTGCCTTCGCGGTCAACGTCATGGCGCATATCTACGCGGCGCGCGCGCTCATCCCATTGATGCGCACGCGCGGCGGCGGATATTTGCTTAATACTGTCTCGGCGGCGGGGCTGCTTTCACAGATCGGCAGCGCGGTCTATGCAACTACCAAGCACGCCGCGCTCGGCTTTGCCGAGAACATCGCCATCATGCATCGCGACGACAACATCAAAGTCTCGGTGTTGTGCCCGCAAGGCGTCGACACCCCGATGCTGCGCAACCTGCCGGCCGGACCGCAAGCGCTGGACGGCGTCATCTCCGCCGACGAAGTCGCGCGATGCGCCTTGCAGGGGATTGCCGCTGAGACGTTTCTCATTCTGCCGCATGCGCAGGTGCGCCGTTACATGCAAAACAAGGCGGAGGACACCGAGCGGTGGCTCGGCGGAATGGTCAAGCTCAAGCGGAAAATACAAACGCCGGCGTAATGCCCGCACGGGTTTTCAAGCCATGCTCACCCTCTATCATTGCCAGAACGCCCGCTCGTTCCGTCCGCTCTGGACGCTGGAAGAGATGGACTTGCCCTATGCACTGAAGCTCTTGCCGTTTCCGCCGCGGCAACTGGCGCCGGACTTTCTTGCCGTTAATCCGTTGGGCACGGTGCCGGCATTTTTCGACGGCGAGATGCGGATGACGGAGTCGTCGGCGATCTGTCAGTATCTGGTGTCCCGCTACGGCCCGACCCCGCTCGCGGTGGAGCCGTCGGAGCCGGATTACGGTCCGTATCTCAACTGGCTCTATTTCGGCGAAGCGACACTGACCTTCCCGCAAACGCTGGTGTTGCGCTATTCGACGATGGAGCCGCCGGAGCGACGCTCCGAGCAGATCGTCGCCGATTATTCGCGCTGGTTCCTGTCGCGGCTGCGCGCCATTGACGCCGTGGTCTCGCAGCAGAAGACGCTGTGCGCCGGGCGCTTCACCGTCGCCGACATCTCGGTTGGCTATGGCTTGCTGCTCGCCACATCCACCGGGCTTGCCGCCAAGTTCTCGCCGGCCGTTGCCGCCTATTGGCAATCGCTGCAAGACCGCGACGGCTTCCGTCGCGCAGTGGCCAGGCAGGAGGCCGCAGCCGCTTGAGTGGGGTGTAGCGCAAGATCCGGAAAAGTGGATGCCGGTTTTCCGAAAGGATCATGCGCGAACGAAGAATCTAGAGAATACCGAAAGCGTGGCAATGCCACCGATGCGCGGCCACGAACCGGCTGTCGGCGCACGGACCCGTATTCCAGTAATAACGCAGGTTCGCGCGGCAGACCGCATAATCGCGGGTGTGCGGGACGTAACCGTAGAGCTGGCAGGTGTCGGTGGTCGCGCCGCGCGCCGCGTCGCCCGCGGCAATCAGAGCCAAGGTCACCAGCAAAGGCCGCAGCGCGACCGTCAGCAGTCTATTCATGTGATCGCTCACTCCGCGGCTTTGCGCGTCTCGAAGAAGCGGTTCTGCGGCCGCGGCAGGCCGAGATTTTCGCGCAAGGTCGCGCCTTCGTATTCGCGGCGGAAGATACCGCGTCGCTGCAATTCCGGCACCACGAGTTCGACGAATTCATCGAGACCGGCCGGCAGATAGGGGAACATGATGGTGAAGCCGTCACAGGCTTCGCTACGGAGCCACTCTTCCATCTCGTCGGCGATGGACGTGGGCGTGCCGACCATGGCGAGACCCGAATAGCCGCCGAGGCGTTGCGCCAATTGCCTAACTGTGAGCTTTTCCCGCGCCGCCATCGCCACGACCCGATCGCGCGCGCTTTTGCTGGCGTTGCTCTCGGGAATTTCCGGCAGCGGCTTATCCGGATCGAAGCGCGACGCATCGTGGCCGAGCGCGATCGACAGCGAGGCGATGGCGCTGTCGTAATAAACCAGGCTGTCGAGCTCGGCGCGCTTGGCGCGCGCGTCGTCGACGGTGTCGCCGACGATGACAAAGCACGCCGGCATGATCTTCATGTGCTCGCGGGCGCGGCCGCATTTCTCCATGCGACCTTTGACGTCGGCATAGAATTCGCGGCCGGCGGCGATGGTCGAGGGCGGGGTGAACACCGCTTCCGCGGTCTCGGCCGCAAGCTGGCGGCCGGTATCGGATGCGCCGGCCTGCACGATCACCGGCCAGCCCTGGATCGGGCGGGCGATGTTGAGCGGCCCGCGCACCGACAGATATTTGCCCTTGTGATTGAGCACGTGCATTTTGTCGGGATCGAAATAAAGCCCGCTATCGACGTTGCGGATAAACGCATCGTCCGCCCAGGAATCCCACAGCCCCGTCACCACGTCGTAGAACTCGCGGGCCCGGCGATAGCGCTCGTCGTGCTCCATGTGATCGGTCATGCCGAAATTGAGCGCGGCGTCGGGGTTCGAGGTGGTGACGATGTTCCAGCCGGCGCGGCCGCCGCTCAAATGATCGAGCGAAGCAAAGCGGCGCGCCACATGATAGGGCGCGTCGAAGGTGGTCGAGCCGGTGGCAATGAGCCCGATCCGCTCTGTGACCATAGCCAGCGCCGACAACAGCGTGAACGGCTCGAACGACGTCACCGTGTGGCTGTGCTTAAGCGCATCCAGCGGCATGTTCAGCACCGCCAGATGGTCGGCCATGAAAAAGGCGTCGAACTTGGCGCGTTCGAGCGTCTGCGCGAAGCGCTTGATGTGCGCGAGATTGAAATTGGCGTCGGGAAATGCGCCTGGATAGCGCCAGGCGCCGGTGTGGATCGTCGTCGGCCGCATGAATGCGCCGAGATGCAATTGCCGTGACCCGCTCATGCCACGTTAAAATTGGGGACGAATACCCGCGCCGTCAATCCTTCGCGCAATCCTCGCGGCGAAGCCAAGGCCGGCGAAATTCGCTTCTATAAGTCCGTTGCGCCACAGCATGATCGCGCTATGGGACGCCGGCCGGGCGGAAAACTATGCGATTGCGGCGTGTCTACGGTCGCGAAACCACGTCCCGGAGAGAACCGCGCCCAGCACGATCGTCCCCTGCAACAGCAGACCGAGCGCGAGAACGGCGAACAGCCAAGTCAGCGAGCCGCTCAATCGCAGCGCGACGTAACCGCCTACAACGACCACGGTCAGCCGCAAAAAACCGGCTGCGATCGGCCACAACAACCGTCCCGCGCCTTGCGAGGCGAAGTAGAGCGCCAAGGCAAGGCCGAAGAAGCCGTAGAACGGACCGACGATCCGCAAATAACTGCTGCCCGTCTCTATGACGTGAGGCTCGGTGCTGAACAGCGCGAGCCAGGCGCGCGGCCACACCGCTGTCGCCACCCCGATCGCTTCGGTCAGTGCGAAGGCGATGACGCCGCCGGTCAAGCCGATGCGCAATGCGCGTTCGCGCTGGCCGGCGCCGACATTGGTGCCGACCATTGCCACCAGCGGCGCGCCGAGGCCGAACACCAGCGGCACCAGGAGATATTCGAGCCGCGCGCCGGTGCCGTAGCCGGCGACCGCATCGGTGCCGGCGACGCCGGCCGCCATGGCGGTCGCGAGCGCAATGATCAGGTTGGTCTGCACCGATTGTATCGACGACCAGGCGCCGACGCCGAGAATATTGCGCATCAGCGACCAGCGCAGCGGCGCAAGCCGCAGCCGCGCCGCATTGCGCCCCGAAAGCGCATACCAACCGAGCACGATAGCGGCTGCGGCGTTGAACAGCACCACGGCAACGCCGCCGCCGGCGATGCCGAGCGCCGGGAAGGGGCCAAAGCCGAAAATCAAACACGGCGAGAGCGGCACAAGCACGATCACGCCGACGCAGGTGACCAGCGCCGGCACCAGCATGTTGCCAGTGCCGCGAATGGCGCTCGCCAGCGCGTTCTGGACCCAGAGCAGCACGTTGCCGCCGAAGACGATGTTCGAATAAATCAGCGCGGCGCCGAGTTCGCCCCCGCGGCCGCCGAGCGCGCGGTAGATCGGCGCTCCGAACATCAGCATCACCGCGGTAAAGAAAAGACCCAGCGCGGCATGAATGACGACGCCATGCAGCACCAGCGCGTCGGCTTCGTCACGCCGGCCGCCGCCGATGGCGCGGGCGATCGCCGATGTAATGCCGCCGCCCATGGCGCCGGCGGAAATCATCTGCATCAGCATGAAGCCGGGAAACACCAGCGCCATGCCTGCAAGCGCGTCAACGCCGAGCCGCGCGACAAAGTAAGTCTCGATCAATCCGGTCGCCGCTTGCGCCACCATCACCAGAACGTTCGGCCAGGCGAGCTGCACCAGCGTCCGTGTGATCGGGCCATGCAGCAGAAGCTCGGTGCGCGACCGCCCAGGCGCCGGCCTCGCGGCGGCGACTTCGCCAGCCGCAAGATTTGCCGGAATGACGACGCTGCTCAATGTTTGCTCCGCGAGCTTGCCGTGCGCTTGTGCCGCGGCGGTTCGGCGGTCGGAACCAGCCCGTAACGCCGAAGTGTGCTGCTGCGTGCTGCCGGTCCGGGGAAAAAGCGGTGGGTCGCTTCGGTGATTGCCCTCCCGGTCGTCTGGTCGACGAGGACCGGGTCGGCGGCGCGTCCGCTGCTGCGCTCGACCAGTACGACGCTTTTGCCCTCCGGGGCGTAGTGCTTGTTGCCCCAGGCGAGAAGCGCAATCAGCACCGGCCGAAAGTCGCGGCCGCGCGCGGTCGGCACGTATTCGTAACGCGGCGGGCGCTCGCTATAGCGCCGGCGCTGCAGCAATCCGGCTTTGACCAGGCCTCCGAGGCGCCGGGTCAGCATGTTCGGCGCGATGCTGAGGCTTATCTGAAACTCATCGAAGCGGGTGTAGCCGTGCAGCGCGTCGCGCATAATCAGAATCGACCACCATTCCCCGATCCGCTCGAGGCTGCGGGCGATCGGACAGGGCATGGCACCGAAGCTCTTGCGTTTCATTGCGCGAGAATGGCGAAGTTACTATCATCATGCAAGTAACAATGCGGCGGCCCGGGCGCGCGGCAGGTTTGCGTCTTTTGCGGGATTTGTGAGTGCGGGCCGCCAAGAGGCGACTGCAGGCCTGTTACGTGCAACGAAACCCGGGGTAAGCCGGGCGGTCAGAGCCTGGATTTCGCGACGCTCAAATCGGCGCTTGCTTCGACTTTTCCGATGCCGTTGCAAGGCTTGCAAAGGATCCGGCTGCCGCGCTCGCGGACAAAGCCGCTGCCGCGGCACCGCTCGCAGGTATGCTTGATGGCCGCAGTCCGCCGGCTGTCGTCAACGGACAAGCGTTTTCCAAATTGCATTTGCGTAGCCTCTGATGGATCGGTTGTCGGGAGCGAGGCGACGTTACCGACATCGCCTTAGGGCCCCGCCGGGGGATTGCGTAAAATGCGATGGAGGCGGGACGCGGCACGAAGATGGGCTTCTCGCGTTTTGCCCGGCCGTCATGACGGAAGGGGCCGTCACTTTTCCATTGACTATTCGTCGCCGAATTAGGTACAGTCTTTCCAGGCATTTATGTCTCAGTACATCCCAACAGACTGTGAGCATCGGGAGGATCGGGGACAACTTAACAGCGCTATTTCTAGGCCCCACGCGCGCCAAATAGGGTTTGGACATCGCAACGATTCGAAAGGGTACAGTCATGGGAACGGTTCAGTTTCTAGACGATCCGCCATTTCAGCTAAGGCTAACGAAGCTTGGTACAGCAGGCGCTGTAGACGCCAGCGTATTGGTGACATTGCCAGTCTACTCGCGCGGCTCTGAGCGAGACGAGCGAGAAATTCAGGTTCTAATGCAGATAGGTGAAGCTCGGCATTTGTCGCGCGATCTTGAGAGGGCTGCTGGCATTGCCGATCAGCATCTTCGCGGGGTGTCGAGATAGCCGTCATGGACACACTCCCAAAAGACCCACAAGTTCACGTGATTTTGCAGGACAATCTCAATGACCGCCCTCCAACACTTGATTTCCCATCCATGCCCCGCGTGCAATCTTACGCTCTTCCGGGGTGCGACACCGGTGGGCGCAGATAGTGTATTTTGTGCCGAGTGCGGGAGGGCCGGTGTCTACGAACAAATAATTGAAAAGGGAAAACCGCTTACCATCGGCGCGCTTACTCGCTCTCAAATCGACGACATCCTTCGCGAGCTTGGCATCACTCGCGAATAAGTCCGCGACCGCAAAAAGCAAATCGTCGGCATCAATGTAGGGATAATTTGGGTTGTGATCCCGCGCGCCCGCGAAACCTATAGGCGGTGGCGCCAATTCCGTGACCGCGCCGGATTTGATCGCGGCCCGCACCGCTGCCACTTCCGCTTCCGGCGCATCTATGGCGGTGTATCCTAAGCCATTGACTGGACTCTGCTTTTTCAGCCATTGGGTCACATTGATATATAGCCGCCTCTTTCCATCTCGCTCGGTGAAGGCGCCATCATGAGGGCACTCCTGACAGCGGAGCGAGAGCGGTCCCCCGCGCGCGGATTTGCAGTCCGCTCCCGGGCGGCTTCGCTGTATTGGGGACGTTGCGGAGGCGGGCAAAACACCCGCACGAGCGGTCCCAGGAAACGCCGTTCTGGAGCTGAGCCAATGCTGGATGCGTCCGGCCTGGCGAGTGCCGCGGTGGAGCGCCGGAAGGCGAGCGGGCTCCGATAAGGCCCGCTGCCGCGCCCGATACGCGCGGCCAATGGTTGGCATGCGCCTTTCGGCGCTTCGCCTCCTTCTCGCTGGCGCATGATCTTTTTCCGAAAACCGCAACTGCACTTTTCGGGATCATGCGCGGTGCCGGAGGCCAATCTAAAAGGAAGAAAGATTCTTTGGTGGCGTGGTCGTGGTGGGCAAGACTCGGACGCTGAAGAGCGTCGCGGGAACGGATTGCCATGACGAGAGGGCTGCACGTTGATTCTTTCACCTCTCCCCACCACCGAGAGGTGATGGAGCCGGAACGCGTCGCGGAATGGAGCTGTTCCTCCCGCTTTGCGGGGAGGGATGGAGATTACTTCGCCAGCGCGTCGGCGCCGGCCTTGGCGGCTTGGGCGTCCTGCGACGACAACGCGCCGGAGACGCCGATGGCGCCGACGATCTTGCCGTCGACCAGGATCGGGATGCCGCCTTCGAGCGGCGTGATGTCCTTGACCGCCAAGAGGCGCAAACCGGCGCCGCCGGCGGCGATGGCGTCGTCGAGCACCTTGCTCGGCCGCTTGAAGGTCAGCGCCGTGCGGGCCTTGCCCTCCGACGCGGTGATGGATGCGAGCTGCGTGTTGTCGATCTTATGGAACATCACCAGATTGCCGCCGCTGTCGAGGATGGTGATGGCCACCTGCCAGGAATTCTTCGCCGCCTCGAGTTCGGCCGCGGCCATCACGCGCTTGGCGTCGTCGAGCGTGATTGGAGGTCCATAAGGCGGGGTTGTCGGCTGTTGCGCGAAAGCCGGAGCCAACAGGGCCGGGCCAGCCAACAGAGCGAATGCAAGAAACGCGCGGGTGAGCGCGGGCATCCGGGGCATCTTCACGACCTCCTCGAGGCTTGCCGCCGACACAGCGCGGGGCGGCACGGGCGGCACAATAAGCGGCAAAAGCGGCCGGTGGAAGCCGCACAAACGCGCCACCTAACCGGTCCCGCCGCGTATTGAGCGAAACGTGATCTTTCGGCGGCTGCGTCGCGGCCAAGCCGACATTATATTGTGTCGATCCCGCTGGAGATGCCCCCATGTTCTCATTCTCAAGGAAATTGGAAATGCCGGCCGCGCAAGACGCGCTGCCGGGCCGCTCGACCCCGATCGCGACGGCGCGCGAGCATTTTGTCAACGGCCATGCGCTGAAGGGTCCTTATCCCGAGGGCCTGGAAATGGCGATGTTTGGGCTCGGCTGCTTCTGGGGCGCCGAGCGCAAATTCTGGGAGCTGGGCGACGGCGTCTATGTCACCGCGGTGGGTTACGCCGGCGGCCACACGCCCAATCCGACCTATGAAGAAGTGTGCAGCGGCCGCACCGGGCATAACGAGGTGGTCCTGGTCGTCTACGACCCGAAGAAGATCTCCTACGAGCGGCTGTTGAAGGCGTTCTGGGAGGATCACGATCCGACCCAAGGCATGCGGCAGGGCAACGACGTCGGCACGCAATACCGTTCCGGCATCTATGTGTTCTCGCCGCAGCAACGCGCCGCCGCCGAAGCGTCGCGCGCAACCTATGCCAAAGCGCTGGCGGCCAAAGGATACGGACCGGTCACCACCGAGATTCGCGATGCGCCGCCATTCTATTTCGCGGAGGATTATCACCAGCAATATCTGGCGAAGAATCCGCACGGCTATTGCGGCCTCGGCGGCACTGGGGTGGCTTGCCAGATCGGAACCGGCGTTGCGGCCTAACAAACGCGAATAGCGAGTAGAGTAATCCAACTATTCGCTATTTCGCCATTCGCTACTCGCCATTGGCGGCTTGTGCTAACTAGTCGGCCAGCAACGGGTCCGACCTCATGCGGTCAATCGAACGCGGCTTTCTTGCCGCGATCTTCGTCTCTCGCTGGCTGTTGGCGCCGTTCTTGATCGGGCTGGTGCTCGCGCTGTTGTTATTGATGTACCGGTTCTTCGCCGATTTTTATCACCTTGCGCTGCAGCTGCCGCGTTCGACGTGGCACGACCTGATCGTCGGCGTGCTCAACATGATCGACATCGCACTGACCGCCAACCTGGTCTTGATCGTCATTTTTTCCGGCTACGAGAGCTTCCTGCGCAAGGTCAAGGATCAAACCGATTGGCCCGAAGGTCTGACGGCGATCGATTTCAGCACGCTCAAACAACGGTTGATCGGGTCGATCGCGGCGATCGCCGTCGTCGATGCGCTGGCGTGGTATCTCGACCTCGAAAACTCAGCCGACAACGGCAAGCTGATTTGGGTGATCGCGTTTCCACTAATGTTCGGGGTCGTGGCGTTGGTCCTCGCCGGTGCCGACCGGTTCATGCGCCGCGACCAAAACGCCGCCTGACGGCGTCCTTTTCCGTAATTACTTCAATGCGGTAGAGGCGCCGAGGCTTCGGCCGCCACGCCGTCCGATAATTTCGCGGCGCCACGGCGGCGGTGAGGGATTGTTAACCATACCGGGCGTTAATCAGTGCTCAACGTTTGCTCCAACGGAGCCGGATCGCGCGTATGCGGGTTGTCCGCTCTCTCCTCCTGTTGCTGAGTATTGCAAGCGCGGCTGCGGGGTGCGCCCAGCAGCCCGTCGCATACATGGCTTATCCCGGCATCGACAGCATGGCCTATGGCGGCGCCCCGGCGATGGCGCAGGGCGGCTATGGCTACGGTTATGGCAGCTACGCGCCAAGTCCGTATGGCGGGCTTTATGGCTATGCCGGCGGTGGCGCTCCCGCCGGATTGGGCGGCTACACGCTCGACTCCGGCGACCGGCTGCGCGTCGTGGTGTTCGGCCAGGAGGGTTTGACCAATTCTTATCTGGTCGGCGCCAGCGGTTTCATCGACATGCCGCTGATCGGGTCGGTGCCGGCGCGCGGCGTCACCAGCGATCAGCTCGCCGGGCGAATCGCGGAGAAGCTGCGCGATGGCTTCATCCGCGAACCGCATGTCGCGGTCGAGGTCGAGGCCTACCGGCCGTTCTTCATCCTCGGTGAGGTCACCGCGCCCGGCCAATATCCCTATGTGGCCAACATGACGGCTGAGACCGCCATCGCTATCGCCGGAGGCTTCACGCCGCGGGCGCAGCGCAAATCCGTGATCATCACCCGCAACTATTACGGCCAGCAGACGCGGATTGCGGTGCCGATGACCTTCCCGCTGCGGCCCGGCGATACCGTCAACGTCCAGGAACGCTGGTTCTAATTCACGGATGCTCCGCTGCCGCGGCTGCCGCTGACGCCTGCTCGTAGGCGGCCTCGGTGCTGGTCAATCCGTTGAAGAAGAGATTGAGCAGGACGGACACGATCGCGGCGAGGAGGATGCCGGATTCCAACAGCGGATGCAGAACGTCCGGTGTGTAGCGGAAGAAGTTAGGCGCAACCAGCGGGATCATTCCGAAGCCGACCGATATCGCCACCACGAACAGGTTGTAGCGGTTGGCCTTGAAATCGACCGCGGTGAGAATGCGGGCGCCGGTAGCGGCGACCATGCCGAACATGACGAGACCGGCGCCGCCCAACACCACAACTGGGATCGACTCCACGAGTGCCGACAGCTTCGGCAACAGGCCGAGCGCCAGCATGATCACGCCGCCCGTAGCGGTGACCCAGCGCGAACGCACCCCGGTCACACCGACGAGGCCGACGTTTTGCGAGAATGATGTGTAGGGGAAGGTGTTGAAGATGCCGCCGAGAATGGTGCCGACGCCGTCGGCGCGCAGGCCGCGCGTGATCGCGGCCTGATCGATCCTGCGCCCGGTCATTTCACCGAGCGCCAAGAACATGCCGGTTGACTCGATCATCACCACGACCATGACGATGCACATGGTGACGATCGGAATGACCTGAAATTTCGGCAGGCCGAAACGCAGCGGCATGACGAAATCGGCCCAAGGGGCGGCAATCACTTTCTCGAAATGCATGACGCCGAGCAAAGTAGCCAGGATCGCGCCGGCAATGATGCCCAGCAGTACCGCGACATTGGCGACAAAGCCGCTGAACCAGCGGATCAAGGCGAGAATGACCAGCAGCACAAAAAGCGCGATGCCCAAGCCCTCGAGCTGGCCGTACGCGGGATTGGGAAACTGTCCCGCCGCGCCGTCGACGACCTTGGTCAGCGTCGGCAGCCCGCCGCCGGCCCAGTTGATGCCGACGCGCATCAGCGAAATGCCGATCACGAGAATAATCGTACCGGTGACCACGGGCGGGAACAGCGGCAACAGCCGCCCCATGAACGGCGCCACGATCACCGCAAACACGCCGGCTGCAATCACCGAGCCGTAAATGCCAAGGAGACCGATGTCGGGCGCCGCCGCCATCGACAGCATCGGGCCGACGGCAGCGAAGGTGACACCCATCATCACCGGCAGGCGGATGCCGACGCCGGGAAATCCGACGCACTGCACCAGCGTTGCCAGCCCGCCGGCGAAGAGATCGGCGCTGATCAGAAAGGCCACTTCCTCTGGCGAAAGCTTCAGCGCCCGGCCAAGGATGAGCGGCACCGCCACGGCGCCCGCATACAGGACCAGCACGTGCTGCAGGCCTAGGGTGATAAGTTTCGGTGCCGGTAGAATTTCATCGACCGGATGTACGTCCTGCGCCATTGGCCAGCCCCCTTAAGAACATTGCCCGGCAATGAACTTCAAGAACTATGCCAAATCCCCGGCGCCTTTCCTATGGCCTTGGCGGAACGCGCGCTGGGCCGGCGGCAGCCGGCCCAGTGTATCGATCATGCAGAGAGAAAGATGCCGCGGGAGCTTATTTCTTCAGGTGCTTTTGCAGAAATTCCAGCGAGCGCTCCCGGGCGAGCTTGGCTGAAGCTGCGTCGTAGCTGCCGCGCTCTTCGCAATTAAAGCCGTGCTGTGCGTTGGGATAGACGTAGATTTCGCAGTCGCCGCCGCGTTTTTGTTTGACGATGTCGACGTCGCTCATCGGGATGCCGGCATCCTTCTCGCCGAAATGCAGTTGCGTCGGCACTTTCGGCTTGTCGTCGGCGTTCTTGGCAATCTGACCACCGTAATAGCCGATGGCTGCCGACAAGCCATTGAGTTTGGCGGCGGCAAGGAAGGCGATCGTGCCGCCCAGACAGAAGCCGACGATGGCGGCGGGGCCGCTTTTCTTGGCTTCGTCGATTGCCGCCTGCACGTCGCGCATCATTGCCGCCCAATCCGGATTGGCGACGAATTTGCGAGCGTTAGCGATTTCATCGGGCGAATAGCCGCTTTCGAAATCTGGCTGCTGGCGATCGAAGATCGCCGGCGCGATCGCGGCATACCCCTCGGCGGCCAACCGGTCGCACACTGCGCGAATGTGATGATTGACGCCGAAAATCTCCTGAATGACGACGATACCGCCTTTGGGCGTTCCGCTTGGGTCGGCGCGATAGGCGCCGAGCTTGAAACTGTCCGCCGCGACCAACGAGAAATGCTTACCCAAAACGTCCTCCTTCGACTGATAACGACCGGCCTTTCGGCACGCCCGTCTATCATATACGCGCCGGCATGTCGGCTAAATGGCGCGCGTAGCCGCGAGATGCATGCGGCGTATGAGTGCCGCGCCTGAGGTAAGCGCGGCGCTAATCGGAGGGCAAGTAATACGGACCCGGCACCTGATATGCCGGCGCATACAGGGGTCGGTACACCTGCCGATACACCGGCGCGTAGGCCGGTGGGGCGTCGCTATACATGCGTGGAGCCCGCCGCACCGGCGCACGTGCATAGTCGAGGCGCTGCGGCCGCACGATCGGCGTGACGACGACGAAATCCGTACCTTCGCCGGTTTCCTCGCCGAGACCTTCGTCGGAGATAATGAGCGACGACCCGGGCACGATCAGTTGCGAAATCCGGTCAACCGCGTCTTGCGGGATTTCGATGCGGGCGAGCGCCTGTTGGGGCGTCTGTTCGGGCGGCGCGTCGATTGCAGCCTTTGCTGCGCTTTCGCCGCCACGGCTCGCCTTTGCCGCTACGGCGCCTCTGCCGGCGTTCGGTTGTTGGGCTATCCGATCGCCAAGCAACGAAATGACGTTCCAACGAAGGACGGAGTGATCGGGCAAATACTCCAGCGCCGTGAACACGTGAGTGCCGATCTGCTGTTGCGGTTGCTCGATCGTGATCGCCGTGTCGAACAAGGGCAAAAAGTCTTGGCGCACATAGAGCCGCTTCTCTTTGCGGCTGATGAAAATGGAGATCGGTGTTTTGCTGCTATGGGCGCTCCCGACTGGCATCGCCGGCGGTGTCGACTGCGGCACGGCGATTTCGCCTGACGCCATCACCGGGCCGCCATTGGCGCTCTTGGCGAGCGGCTCGTTGGAGGCCGCTTCAACATTGGTCGGAGCTGCCGTCCCATCCTTGGGTGGATCCTTGGGCGGATCGGCAACGTCGGAGGTTTTCACGTTGTCGACGGATTTGGCGGTTTTGACCGTCTTGGCCTCGGTGGCGTCTTTTTCCACGCGCGCGAAAAGGTGCGGATCAGCGATTTCTTCGGGCCTCAATTCGGGCCGCGCGATGATCACGCGCGCGCCGAGGCGGCTCAGCACCCACAGGCGTGTGGCGAAATCGTGCGACATGCGGATACAGCCATGGGAAGCTGGATGGCCGAGATTGACGCCTTCGTGGATGGCGACGCCCGACCAAGTGATACGCTGCATGAACGGCATCGGCGCGCCGCTATAGATGTTGGAGTGGTGCAGCAGACTTTTTTGAATAACGCTGAAGGCCCCAAGCGGGGTGGGATGCTCCGGTACGCCGGTCGCAACCAGCGTCTCCGCCACCTCGGTGCCATCGCTGTAGAGATGGAGCTTCTGCTGATCGGTTGAAATGATGATTTGCAGCGGACCCTTGGGAATGTTGCCAAAGGGTCCGGCCTGCGCCTGCTGAACGGCAGGTTTGGCCTTATTCTGGATTTTCGCAGTCGCTGCGACCGGCCCGGTCGCGCAAACGAGTGCGAGCGCGCCAGCACCGGTGAAGCGCGCAAACCTGGAGATCCGATAGTAGCGCGCTCGGATGCCGCACTGCGAATGACTCACTTTGACCCCCGCCGAGCTGCAAACCGCGAAATCCAGTGCCAAAGCTCACTTGAGGCGACGGCGCCTACGGTATTTGTCTCACTGGACCAGCCCGCCGTCCAAGTAAGATTAGTTACACGACAGATTTATTAAGAGTCCTCTTTAACCCGGCAACGCTTAAGCCGCGGTAACGAGGGCAAAGGCGTCGGCCAATAGCTCGTAGGACCGCCGCCGCGCGGCGTGATCGTAGACCATAGTGGTGATCATGAGTTCGTCGGCGCGCGTCGCCGTGGCAAGCGCGTTCAGGCGCGCTTTGACGCTGTCGACGCCGCCGACGATCAACCGCTCGCGATGGCTGGCGATACGCTCGCGATCGACCGGCGAATACGGATAGGCGGCGGCTTCCTCCGGCGAGGCGAGCGGCTCGAATTCGCCCTTGGCGCGGCGAACGAAATGCAGGTAAGCGCTGGCCGCGATCCGCTCCGCTTCGGCATCGCTCTCGGCCGCAATCGCCGCCACCGCGAGGATGGCATAAGGCCGCGGCAGGGTTTGCGACGGCTTGAAATGGTCGCGATAGGTCAGCATCGCGCTTGCCGCATCGTGCTCGGCGAAGTGATGCGCAAACGCGAAGCCCATGCCGGCGGCGGCGGCGAGTTCGGCGCTATAGCCACTGGAGCCGAGCAGCCAGATCGGCGGCAGCGCGACATCCGCCGGCATTGCGTGCACAGCGCGAAACGGGTGATCCGTCGCAAAGCCGCCGCGCTCCATCAGGATCAGTTCCTGGAAGCGCTCGAGAAAATCGTCGCCTTCGCGCGCATCCTGGCGGCGGCGCAACGCGTACGATGTCACCGGGTCGGTCCCGGGCGCGCGGCCCAGCCCAAGATCGATGCGGCCGGGGAATAAAGCTTCCAGCACCTTGAAGCGTTCGGCGACCATCAGCGGTGCATGATTGACCAGCATCACGCCACCGGAACCGACGCGAATATGCGCCGTGGCGGCCGCGATTTGTCCGATCATGATCTCAGGCGCCGAGCTCGCGATGCTGGCGAGGTTGTGATGCTCCGCGAGCCAATAGCGCGTGTAGCCGAGCGGGTCGGCAAGCTGCGCCAGATCGATCGAGTTGTGCAAAGCGGCCGATCCCGGCGTAGCGGTCGTGACCGGCGACAGATCGAGGACGGACAGCGGGATCACGCGAGCACGGCAGCGTAGCTTCTACTCATGCCCACAACGTGGGAATAGGAATGCCGCCGGTCAATCCCGCGGCGCTGCCTCGTCACTGGCCGGGTGCGCTGACAAACGGGCCGCCGATCCCGGCGTTAGGCGCGAGTTTCGATTCTTGCGTTCGGCTCCGCGCTCGAGCCGCTCGCTTGGGAGCCGGTTTTTTCGACGGCGACGCCGCGACCGCGGCATTTGGCTCGTCGGCGTGTGCAGCACCGATTTTTGCCGATTTATAAGTATGCCCCGGCGCCTCGACGCCGATATGCCAGGTCTTGGCGTCCGAAGTCCTCTTTTCGTCGGAAATCTTGCCGGCGGTCTTTTCGTCCGGTTTCGGATCAACGGTCTTGGCTGCTGGCTGAAGTATTGCTTGCTCGGCGCGCGCCGGTGGGGTTTCGATCGCCGGTTTTTGCTCCGCGGGCGCAGGTTTTGGATTGGCGGGCGACGTTTCGGCGGCGGCTGTTTGTGCGTCAGCGACTTCGCCATCGCCGGTGGGGAACTCGGGCCGTCCAGTCGTGCCACTCTCATGTCCCGCTTCCGCCGTTGCGGTCTCGGGCGATGACGTTGCCGGCGCAACGTCGGCGGCGAGCGGCGTGGTCTGTGGCAGCGTCGCAGCGGCCTTGCTCGGCTTATTCCCGCTGATCGTGGCGGTGGCGTCCGCCCCGGCCGCAATCGGTTCGGCTGGCGCGGCGATGGGAAAGCGACGATCAAACGACTCCGCCGCCACGAACCCGACCGTGAGACGCGCGCTTTTGTCGGCGACGATTTGCAGCGCTGCGGTCGCCGGCGGCAGCCGCGTTAGAGGATCATGGCTGACGCGGAAGGCGGCGAATAAGCCGAATCCGCAAATCAGCGCCAGGACCGAGGCCAGGGTTGCCGCGATCAACAGACGGACATCGGGAAACATGCACCCTCGCTGAGCCCGCGCGCGATCCGGCAAAGCACGCGTCACAACAGGGGCGACAGATCATCGCAAGGGCGTGTGGCCTCGCGTCAGCCGAGATCGCGAAGCGATCTCCGGCCGCCGCATCACTGGGCTGCGGGTGGTTCCACCGGCGCAGCCCAGCGCCGCTACATTAAGTGAGTCGCGCCAAAACCAATATCGAAATTTGCGCTAGCCCGTTTGCGGACTTCCGAACTGTCACACTAGTGGAGCGGATTTGACATTCGCTACCCACTTGGCCGCAAATTCGTGAAGCGAATGTCAAATCCAAAAGCTCCATTAGGACTGACACTTGCTAGTGGTCCTTTTGGTTCTAACATTCGCAAAAGAGCCTGCCGAACCGAGATGCGAATGTTAGCATCGGACCACTAGTGCGCGCTCGGGCGTTGTCCCGCGGCGGACGCCGAGTTTGCGCCCGGGAGGACGACGACACGAGTGCCGACATTGACGCGGCTGTAGAGATCCGCGACGTCCTGATTGCTCAAGCGGATGCAGCCCGACGACACGAAGTGTCCGATCGTCGAGGGCTGGTTCGTGCCGTGAATGCGATACTCGGTGGCGCCTAGATAAAGTGCGCGCGCGCCGAGCGGGTTGCCTTCGCCACCGGCCATGAAGCGCGGCAAATACGGCTGACGCTCGATCATTTCCTTCGGCGGATGCCAGTCCGGCCACTCGCTCATGTGGCTGATGCGTTCGGTACCGGACCAGGTGAAGCCTTCACGCCCGACGCCGACGCCGTAGCGCAAGGCTTTGCCGCCGCCGAGCACGAGATAGAGATAGGTGTGCGGCGTATCGATAATAATCGTGCCCGCAGGTTCCGGAGTGACATAGTCGACCAGTTGCCGTTGGAACTGCGGCGGCACCTCAGCCGGTGCGCCCTCGGGCTGATCTTCCGGCGGCAAGGCGGCGTAACCGCCGGGCGTCTGGACGGAACCGGTCACATCGGCGGAACCAGGATTGCCGTAGACGGCCGCAGGCGGCCGCGGTGCCGCCGCGCCGGGATAGCTTGGCGCGGAATAGGCACGGTTAGCCGCCGGCGGCGGATAGGTATCCGCATCGTCGTCGTTAGCGTCGTAATAGGGCGCCGCCGCCGGCACGCCGACGTTGGCCGGTGGTATTGGCCTTCCGGCATAATCGTAATACCGCGGCAGTGGCGGATAATAACCTTGCGGCGGGTAGTAGGATTGCGCGGAAGCCTCGCCGAGCGAGGCGGCAGCCAAGCCGAAAACAACAACAGCAATACCGATATGCACTGAACGCCCCTCAAACGCCAAGAATAGGGGTCTTTTTGCTAAAAAGATGGGGCGGGAACAAGGCGAACGGGCGCGCAAACCCGGGCGAAATCGCAAGCAATGCGGGCAATGCGGCGGCGCCCGTAAATCATGGATAAAAAAGCATGAAAATTTGAACGGTGCGTGGACGCGGAACTGTTGGCTCGGTCGACCAAACTGGTAAGATGTTGATGACAATTCCTGATCGATGGTGGGGACCGTGCGATCAATCGCCAAGCTGGCGCTGCCCGCGGGGGCCGCAGCCATTGTCGTTGTCGGTCTGTCTGCTGCCGGACAGGCGCAGACCGCTGCCATCGACGAACTAAAGGGAAAAATCTTTGACGCCCGTATGGCGCAGCAGACCTTTTCCGGCGGGCTGAAGTACTGCAACGACCTCAACGGCAAGAGTTTTTATTTTCAGGTGCGCAACCGCGTCCTCAATCTGGAAGAGTATCTCCAATCGCTGGAGAATCTGGTCAAGGCGCAAGTGTTCAATCCCGACAAGCACCGGCCCTGGAGTCCCGAGGACGCGAAAGAGCGTTGGGAACTGGTTAAGAAACAGGCGCAGGAAGACAAGGAAAAGTGCGAGCTGGTGCAGAAGCTTCCCGAGCTTGAAAAACAGCTGCAGGAGCTGCAGGCGAACGCAGCCGCGGCGCAAAAAAAGGAATGATGGCTCGGTCGGTGGCGTTGCCCGCGAGCGCGCTTTTGCGTTTTCAACCGCGTTTGTGGCGTGCCGGACAACGGCGGGCTTGATCGGCGGCCCCGTTTTCCGCACAAAGCCTGAAGTGAACCGAGCGGTGGCGGCCAACGACGAAGGAAAGCGAGCATGGCGTCGGTGAGCGACTGGAAGGTGCCGTCTTCCGTGCAGCCGAAACCGGAGGACTACGCCTACGATCTCGGTCTGGCTCTGTCATGCGTGGTTGGCCTGCGCGCGACAGTGCCGCAAGATGCCTTCACCGCCGATACGCTGGGCACCGAGCGGGCGGGCAACGGCGTCATCATTCGCGGCAACGGTCTCGTCCTGACCATCGGTTATCTGATCACCGAAGCGGACACCATCTGGCTCACGCTCAGCGACGGCCGCTCGGTGTCCGGCCATGTGCTCGGCTACGACCAGGAGACCGGTTTCGGTCTGGTGCAGGCGCTCGCCAAGCTCGACATGCCGGCGCTGCCGTTCGGCAACTCCGCCGCGGCTTCGGTCAGCGAACGGGTCGTCGTGGCCGGCGCCGGCGGGCGGCATCACTCGGTCGCCGCGCGCATCGTCGCCAAGCAGGAATTCGCCGGCTACTGGGAATACGTGCTTGACGAGGCGATCTTCACCGCGCCATCGCATCCGAATTGGGGCGGCACCGCATTGATCGGCCCGGCCGGCGAACTTCTCGGCATCGGCTCGCTGCAGCTCCAGCAGGCCGCCGACAAGGGTTCGATGCAGAATATCAACATGATCGTGCCGATCGATTTACTGAAGCCGATCTTCGACGACCTGCTGATATATGGGCGGCGCAACGCACCGGCGCGGCCGTGGCTTGGTTTCTATGCCACCGAAGTCGAGAACCGACTGGTGATCGTGGGCCTCGCCGATCGCGGACCGGCCAAGCGCGCGGATTTGCGCACCGGCGATATCCTGCTCGCGGTCGCCGGCAATGAGGTGAGCAACCTCGCCGGCCTGTTCCGCAACATTTGGTCGCAAGGCCAGGCCGGCGTCGAAGTGCCGCTCACCGTCTATCGCGACGGCGAGACCATGGAGCTGCGTGTGAAATCCGGCGAGCGCGACCGCTTCCTTAAAGGCCCGAGCTTGCATTGAGTTTTTCCGCGCGATGACGGGGAGGAAAGGTTCATCGCCGGTCGAGCAGCGCGCGTAAGCCTTCGCGGTAAGTCGGATAAAGCAAAGTCACGCCGAGCTCGCGCTTGAGCTTGTCGTTCCTCACGCGCCGGCAGTCCTGCCAAAAACTCAAAGCCAACGGCGACATTGATGGCGCGGCGTCCTCGAAAGCGACCTCCGGCGGTGGATCGCGGCCCAAAAGCTGTGCGGCAAAAGCGATCGGATCGCCCGGTGAAGACGGCTCGTCGTCGGCGACGTTGAAAATGCCGGGGGCTCTTGCCGCGAATGCCGCGTCGATCGACTGCGCGATGTCGGCGACATGGATGCGGTTGAAGACCTGGCCCGGCTTGACGATGCGCCGCGCCTCACCGCGCGCGATCTGCGCGAGTACATTGCGTTCCGGCCCGTAAATGCCGGCAAGGCGCAGGATCGCAACAGCGATCCCGGTCCGAGCGCCGAATTGTTGCCAGGCGCGCTCGGCCGCAAGGCGCTCTTGGCCGCGCGCGCTGTCCGGCTGCGGCAAGGTTTCTTCGTCGACCCAGGCGCCATTCTGATCGCCGTAAACGCCGACGGTGGACAAATAAACGATTGATCGCAGCTTCGGCGCCTTCGCTAAAACATCGCCGAACGCGTTGAGCACCGGATCGCCGTTTTTGGTCTGCGGTATCGACACCAGCGCGAGGGCGGCTTCGCCAATCGCGTCTTTTATTTCCGGGGTCGGGGTGCGGCCGTCGAACGGCCACGCTTCGAACCGGGCACCGAACCGCACATTGAGCAGCGCGGCGCGCTCGGCGCTGCGCACCGTGCCAACGATGCGTTCGAAGTTGTCGCCGTAGCCGCCAATGAAGTGTTCGGCGCAATAGCCGAGACCGAAGCAGATCAGCGTGGGCATGGTCGTCCTACTACGCGGCGTCCCACTCGGCGGCGACTGCAGAATCGGTTTCCGCCGCGCGCTTTTTTGTCCGCCAATGGTCGAGTCGTGCGCGGTCGAGACGGCCGAGCGCCCAAATGGCGGCGCCGCGGACAAGCGGCGAGGGATCATCGAGCAGTCGCTCGGCTTCGCTCGCCAGCGTGGCGTCCTGCGCGTTGCCGATCGCGATCAGCACGTTGCGGATAAAGCGCGCGCGGCCGATGCGCTTGACCGCGCTGTGTTTGAACAGCGCACGGAAGCCGGCATCGTCGAGGCGCACAAGATCGGCAAGCTGCGGCGTCTGCAGTGCCGCGCGCGCCGCGAGTTTGGCCTCGCGCCCGGCGTGGGCGAATTTGTTCCACGGGCAGACCGCAAGACAATCGTCGCAGCCGTAAATGCGGTTGCCGATCAACGCCCGCAGCTCCCGCGGTATTGCCCCCTTATGCTCGATGGTGAGGTACGAGATGCAGCGCCGGGCATCGAGCCGATAGGGCGCCGGGAACGCCGCGGTCGGACAAATATCGAGACATGCCTGACAGGTACCGCAATGATCGCGCTCAGCAAGGTCGGCCGGCAGTTCGAGCGTGGTGAAAATCGCGCCGAGGAACAGCCATGAGCCGTGGGCGCGCGAAACGAGATTGGTGTGTTTGCCTTGCCAGCCGAGTCCGGCGGCTTGCGCCAGCGGTTTCTCCATGACGGCCCCGGTATCCACAAAGACTTTGACGTCGCCGCCGGCGTGTTCGACCAGCCAGCGACCAAGCGCTTTCAACCGCGGTTTGATGACGTCGTGATAATCGTCGCCTTGCGCGTAGACCGAGATCGCGCCGCGGCTCGCTTCGCGCAGTATCGCGAGCGGATCGCGCTGCGGACCGTAGCTTAAACCGAGCATGATGACTGAGCGTGCGTCCGGCCACAGCACGCGCGGGTCGCCGCGACGCTCGGCGTTTTTTGCCAGCCAATCCATATCGCCATGGGCGCCGGCGGCGAGGAATTCCTGCAAACCCGTCGCCGCCTGCGGAATGGTATCGGGGCGCGCAATGCCGATGGCGTCAAAGCCCTGCGCGCGGGCGGCTTCCGCTAGCGCGTCCTTCAGCGCAGTGGGGGTCAGAAATCGAGATTGGCGTAGCTCGGCGACGGCGCGAGCCCCGGCACCGCTTCGTCCAGCAGCGTTCGGAACGAGGGTCGCGATTTGATCCTCGCGTACCAGGCCTTCGCGGTCTCGTCTTCGTTCCATGGCACATCGCCCAGATAATCGATTGCCGACAGATGCGCCGCCGCGCACAAATCGGCGTAGGTCAGGCGGTCGCCGGCGAGCCAATCGCGCCGGCGAATGAGCCAGCCGATATAGCTTAGATGGTATCTGATATTGCCGCGCGCCGCCCGCATCGTCTCGGTATCGGGCGGCCCGCCGCCCCGGTCGACCGGAATGAAGCGCTTGTATACCCGCTCGGTCACCAACGGGCCGCTCGCCTCGGCGAAAAATTTGTCGTTGAACCAGCTCATCAGGCGGCGAACTTCGACGCGATCGGAGGGTTCGCTCGGCAGCAGCCGGAATTGGATGGCCGCTGAGCCGCGGGTTTCGTCGAGGTATTCGGCAATGATTGCGGCGCCGGGAACCGGCGGCGCGCCTTCCTCCACCAAGACCGGCGTGGTTCCAGCCGGATTGAGCACCAGGAATTCCTGGCGCCGCTCCCACACCCGCTCCTCGACGAGCCGCGCCGTGAGGCTCACCTCCTCGAGGATCAGCCGCACAAAGCGGGAATGCGGACAGAAAGAATGATGGAACAGCGTCAGCATGCCGGCATGAGTCGTGAGACTTTAGGCAAATGTGGGAAGATAAGGCGCCCCGAATCGCGTGGGCCTCTTATAGGCGAAGCGGCCCCGCAGGCAACCGGCGGGGCGCCGGCCTGTTGAGGGCTAAGCCTTTGCCGTTGCCAGAATTCGGCGCCTGGGTCACAAGGGCCGAAATCGTAAAGGCCTGGGCCGTGTGGTCCAGGGTCATAAGCCTGCCAAGGCACTCTACCATCCCTTTTCGACCGCGCCGGGCGCGCGGTGGAGCGATCCCGGTAAGCCTCGCGCTTTAGGAAAGTTGAACCATGACATTCGATTTTATTAAGGCGATCATTCTTGGCGTGGTCGAAGGCCTGACCGAGTTCATTCCGGTCTCCTCGACCGGGCATCTCCTCTTGATGCAGCGGTTCTTCGGCTTCAGCGACGACGATTTCGGCAAGAGCTTTGCGGTGTTGATTCAGTTTGGCGCGATCCTGGCGCTGCTGTCGATCTATGCGGCGCGGCTCTGGCATCTGTTCCTCGGTATGTTCAACGACCCGCAAGCGCGCCGCTTCATCATCGGCGTGCTGATCGCGTTCTTGCCGGCGGCGGTGATCGGCGCGCTCGCGTACAAAGTCATCAAGGAGGTTTTGTTCAATCCGTGGATCGTGTGTTTTTCACTGATCGCCGGCGGCGCCGTGCTGCTCTGGGTCGACCGGCTCGATCTCAAGCCGCGCTACCATGAAGCCACGGGCTTCACGTTGCCAATGTATTTCATCATCGGGTTGGCGCAGTGCCTGTCGATGATCCCGGGCGTATCGCGCTCCGGCTCGACCATCGTGGCAGCAATGCTGCTCGGTGCCGATCGCCGCGCCGCCGCCGAATTCTCATTCTGGCTTGCCATGCCGACCATGGCCGGGGCCTTCGCTTACGACCTTTACAAAGAACACGGCCAGATGACGCACTCTAACGTGGCGATCATCGCAGTGGGGTTCGTCGTTTCTTTCATAAGCGCGTGGTTCGTGGTGAAGACGTTTCTCGGCTACGTCCAGCGCAATGGTTTCACTCTGTTCGTCTGGTGGCGGGTGATCGTCGGCGCGCTCGGGCTTATCGCGCTGGCGCTGGGACATTAAAGGAGACCGTCGACCCAAGCGGCGAGCGCGTCGCACATTTCGCCGCGCACTTGCGCGTCGGTGCGGCCGCTCTTCGTCGGCAGGAAGGAATGATCGGCATCGGCAAAGAGCCGCAACGTCGCGCGCCGGCCGAGCGCCTTGCAGACCGGTTCGAGCTGATCGAGCGAAGCGAGCGTGTCCCGGGTTCCCTGCAAAAACAGCATCGGGATCTGCATTTTAGAAAGATGCGCGGCGCGCTCCTGCGACGGCTTGCCGGCCGGATGCAGCGGAAAGCCGAGAAAGGCGAGACCAACGACGCCCGGAAGCGGCGCCTCGGCCTGCGCTTGGGAAGTCATGCGGCCGCCGAAGGATTTACCGCCGGCGATGAGCGGAAGGTTGCCCAGGGCGGCGCGGGCCGCCGCCACCGCGGCGCGCACGGTTGCGTGCGCGATCGACTGCGGGTCCACCCGCTTGCTGCCGCGTTCCATGTAAGGGAACTGGTAGCGCAAAGTGGCGATGCCGCGCTGCTCGAGCTCGGCCGCGACCGCCGCCATGAAGGGGTGGTTCATGCCGGCGCCGGCGCCATGCGCCAGCACGTAACAGGCCCGCGCGTCAGCCGGTGTTTGCAGCAAACCCGAGACGCGCACGTCGTGCTCTTCGGCAATCGTGATAAGCTGAGCCTTGCCTTTCGCCACCCGCGTTCCTTTCGGTTCGCGCTATAATAAAGGAGGCACCGATGTGTCGTAACATCCGCACGCTGTTCAATTTCGAGCCGCCGGCGACGGAGGAAGAGATCCGCGCCTCGGCGCTGCAATTCGTCCGCAAACTCTCCGGGTTCGCCAAGCCGTCACGCGCCAACGAAGCGGCCTTCAATCGGGCTGTCGAGGAGGTGGCTGACGTCGCGCGGCGGCTTATGACCTCGCTCGAAACCGCGAGCCCGGCGCGCAACCGCGAAGTCGAGGTGATGAAAGCGCGGGAGCGGGCACGCGAACGCTTCGCTTAATCTTTTTGGCTTGGATTCTTGCCCTTGCCCGGCCGCAGCTGATGCACGGTCGCTGAAACGCCGGCGCTTTTGCGTAGCGCGTCTTTCAGGTCGACCGGGCGGTCGTATTTTCTCAGCAGATCGCGGAACGCCTCGTCGGCCAGTTCCTGAAACTCTTTCATCTGGTCGTGGCCGAGGAGATCGAGCTGGCGCCAGGTCTCCTCATCGAATTGCACCCGTTTGCCCGGCATGGCTTTGCCCGTGATTTGGCGAGCGTATTCGCACAAGCTTCAGCCTTTCCGCCGCCAAAGTCCAGGATCGACGGCCTAATACACCTTGGCCTAAGCTAGCGCCCGCGTGCGGCCGTTTGCCGGCCACGCTGCATAAAGCCTCCAGGGAGGATCATCCAATGGCCAAGAAATCGGACAGCGTTTACCGCATTATCGATGTCGTCGGGGTCAGCGAGAAATCGTGGGAGGATGCCGGCCGCATCGCGGTGGAGACGGCGGCGGGATCGCTGCGCGACCTGCGCGTGGCCGAAGTCACTAAAATGGACATGAAAGTCGACAAAGGGAAGGTTACGGCGTTTCGCACGCGCGTGGCGCTGTCGTTCAAATACGGCTCGTAGGCCGGACGTCGCGGCTTTCTAAAGGCAGCTACGCTTAAGCCGGATTGCTGCTGAATTGTCCGGCCTTGCGGAAACGCCAGAGATAATCCGGCAGGACGGACGCCATCGGGTGGGGAATGAGACCGAGCGCCTCGAGCGTGCGCGCTTGCGCGCGCGCGGCTTCCGACACGACGTTGTCGACCTTCAGGAGCTCGACCTGGTCGGGTGTGAGCGGCGGGTTGGGTAGGTATTGCAGAAACGTAGCCTGCAACTTCATCAGCGCAAACGGCACCGGAACGAGGAGGCGTCGGCGCTCGATGGTCGCCAGCATGAATTCCATCAATTCCTTGAACGTACGCACGTCCGGTCCGCCGAGTTCGTAAGTCGCGCCGGGTTTGGCGGCGCCGGCGACGGCGCTCGCGATTGCCGCGGCCACGTCGCCGGCGAAGACCGGCTGAAACCGCGTATGGCCGCCGCCGGGCAACGGCAGGATCGGCAAAAAAGCCGCCAATGCGGCAAAGCGGTTGAAGAACTCGTCCTCCGGCCCGAACACGATGGACGGACGCATGATGACCGCACTGGGAAGTTCTTCCAGCACCAGACGCTCGCCGACCGCTTTCGAACGCGCATATTGCGACAAGGAATTTTCGTCGGCGCCGATGGCGGAGACGTGAACGAGTCGCGCGCCGGCGTGCTTGGCGGCGGTGGCGACCGTCAGCGCGCCTTCCGCCTGCACCGCGTCGAAGCGCTGGCGGCCGCGCGGGAACAGAATACCGACCAGATTGACGACGACGGCGGCGTCGCGCGCCGCCGCCTCGACCGATTGCGGGAAGCGGACATTCGCCTGCACCGCGTGGATTTGGCCGACGCGGCCGAGCGGCTGCAGATGGCCGGCGAGCTCAGGCCGGCGCACGGCGACGCGAATGCGGTAATCGCGGTTGACGAGCGCGCGCACCACGTGGCGGCCGAGGAATCCCGAACCGCCGAAGACGGTGACCAGCGTTTCAGAGTTGCTCTTCAAAGTCATGAGTGTCGAAGCGATGATCTTCAAAGCGATGACCAGCGCGGAAATACAGGATCGCTCATGCGCTGTATAGAGGACCCTGACGTATGCCGCGTGACGTCGATACGCTAGTGTCCCGATTCCGAAGTTCGCATGATCAGGCGGCACACTCGTTTGCGAACTTCGGAATCGAAGGACGCTAGCAACTTACTAGTGTGGCTTTGGTTCAGAAGTCCGCATAACGAGCTCTGCGGCAAAAATGATACGGACTTCTGAACCGCCACACTAGGCGCGTCTCTAAGCGGCGTGCGGCTCGACCAGGTCGGCGACGGCGAGCTGCGCTTCCCCGGCGCGTTCGGTCAAAAACAGCGCCGCCAGGAGGCCGACTGCGGCGCCGAACATTAGGTAGAAAGCCGGCGCTATCGGCGTCCCGGTCGCATGGATCAGCCAGGTCACGAAGAACTGGGCAAATCCGCCGAACAGCATGACCGCGACGTTGTAGCCTATTGCCAACCCGGTGGAGCGAACGCGGGTCGGAAACTGCTCGCCGAGCGCCGTCGATATCGGACCGTTGAAGACGCCGAACAGACTGCAGAGCACGACCTGCATCGCCACGAGATTGGTAAAGGTCGGATTGCCCGCGAGCCAGACGAACAGCGGGTAGGTCAGCGCCAGATCGCACAACAGCGCCGCGATCAACACCGGCTTGCGCCCGAAGCGATCCGACAAGGCGCCGAATATCGGCGTCAGCACGACGAGGCAGGCGAGCCCGATCGATTGCGCCAGAAAGGCCTGGTCGAGCGGGAGGTGCAATTCCGTGCGGGCGAAAGTCGGAATGTAGATGAGGATGACATAAAACGAGATCGTGCCCGACACGACCATGCCCATGCACACCAGGATCGACCTGACGTGCGCCGCCAGCACGCTCATTGGCGTTTCCCGGCTGGCGGCGCTTCGGCCGGCGTTGAGGAAGGCGTCGGTCTCGGCGAGATGGCTTCGGATATAAAGTCCGACCGGGCCGATGATCAGGCCGAACAGGAACGGGATGCGCCAACCCCAACCGTCGAGTGCCTGCGGCGTGAGTGTGCGCGTGAGCACGGTTCCTAAAATCGCGCCGATGAGCACGGCGAGGCCTTGTCCCACCATTTGCCAAGACCCGTAAAAGCCGCGCCGTCCGGGCGGCGCGCTTTCGATCAGGAAGGCGGTGGCGCTGGCAAACTCGCCGCCGGCGGAAAAGCCTTGCAACAGTCGCGCCAGCACGATGATCAGCGGGGCGCCGACGCCGATCGCCGCATAGGTCGGCGCCAAAGCGATCAGCGCGATCGCCACCGTCATCAGCGCGATGATCATGAGCAGCGCCGCCTTGCGTCCATGGCGGTCGGCATAAATGCCGAGCAGCACGCCGCCGACCGGCCGCATGAAAAAACCGACGCCGAAGGTCGCGGTCGTGAGCAACAGCGAGGCGTATTGGCTCTCGGCGGGGAAAAACAGCCGGGAAATAATGACGGTGAAAAAGCCGAAGACGATGAAGTCGTACCATTCGAGCGCGTTGCCGATGACGGCGGCGGCGATCTGGAACGGCTGCGGTGCGGGTTGGGCAGTCGCCATAGCTTTCCTTTAAAGCCAGTTGCGTGCCCCGGCGCCGCGCAGCCTACCTCATGCCGCGGCGCCGGCAACGCGGCGTTTTCCTGCCCCTTCCGTTTCATTGACAAGCCTAAGACGGCTCAATACCTATCGCCGCTCAAGCCCAGGTGGCGGAATTGGTAGACGCACTAGTTTCAGGTACTAGCGCCGCGAGGCGTGGAGGTTCGAGTCCTCTCCTGGGCACCAACTTGTAATCGATTTTGCTGCTTTTCCTCCGAGAGATACCGTGCCGGCTCCGCCCCGACGCCGCAACAGGGAACGCGCAATGATCCGACTGTCGATCAGGCGCAAGATCGTCGGCATCGCGCTGGTCCTCATCGTGCTGATGACCGTTGCCGCGCTGGCGTCGACGGCCTTGGTGATCCAGGTCGGAGAGCGCCTGGAGGATCTCACCAAAAGCTACGTGCCGGCTTACGCTGCGCTTGCCCGCGCCAATATCCATTCGCTCGAACGGGCGCTGGCGCTGCGCCGCCTGATCATCCAGCGGTTACTGATGCCGGGCGACAACGCAGGCTTTGCCGCCATCCGTCAGCAATTCGAGGCCGACGGCGAAGCCGCGGAACGCGAAACGCGCGCCGCGCGCGTCTTACTCGACGGTTTGATCGAGAAGGGCAGCGAATTCGGCGACACCACACAGCTTGTCGACCTGGCAAATCGCTTGTCCGACCTCGTCGACGGCACACGGCTGCGCCTCAACAACGAAATCGAGCGGGTGCTGCCGCCTCTCGAAGCCGGCGACCAAAAGGCGCTGGCCGGCGAGCTCGAACGCGTCGGCGCGCTGCGCGACGAGCTCGATCGGCAGCTTGAGGCGGTGCGCTCGCAGATGATCGCGCTGCTGCAGGCGGACTCGGCGGCAACCGCGCGCAAGCAGCATGCCGTGCTGGTGGTTGCGCTATTGCTGACGGCGCTTGCCGCCGTAGTCGGCGTGTTGTTCTCGCTAATCGTCAGCAGCGGCGTGACGCGTCCGGTCCGCCGTCTGCTCGAAGGCGCGCACGCGGTCGCCGCCGGCAAGCTTGAGGAAACTCTTGTTGTGACTTCGCGGGACGAAATCGGCTCGCTGACGATAGCTTTCAACGACATGATCGAGCAGCTGCGCGCCAAGGAGCGCATCCGCGAGACCTTCAGGCGCTACGTCGATCCGCGCATCGTCGAGCGCCTGATTTCCGGTTCGGCGCTGGCGGCGGAAGGACAGCGCCGGGTGATGACCGTGCTGTTCTGCGACGTCAAGGGATTCGTCGGCGTCAGCGAGGAGATGACCCCGCAGGGGCTGGTCAAGGTGATGAACCGCTATTTCTCCGTCATGTCGGCGCCGATCCATCAGCACGGCGGCATCATCGACAAATATATCGGCGACGCCATCATGGCCTATTGGGGCGCGCCGTTCACGGCCGACGCCGACCAGGCGCGTTGCGCCGCCTTCGCTGCGCTCGACATGCTGGAACGGGTTGCGCCGTTGCGCGCCGAACTGCCCGAGTTGCTCGGTCTGCGCAACGTCCCGATCACCTTCGACATTCGCGTCGGCATCGCCACCGGCGAGGTGCTGGCCGGCAGCGTCGGTTCCGAGGTGATGATGAGCTACACGGTGATGGGCGAGCCGGTGAATCTGGCGTCGCGCCTCGAAGGCGCCAACAAGGAATACGGATCGCATGTCCTGACGCTGCAATCGACCGTCGAGGCCGCCGGCACAGCCATCGAAATCCGGGAAATCGATCACGTGGTGCTGGTCGGTCAGGGCCATTCGCAACCGATCTATGAGATCATGGCGAGGAGTGGCGCGCTTACTCCGGCGCAGAGCGACTTGCGCAAGCGTTACGCCGAAGGTCTCGCCGCTTACCGGGCGCGTCGATTCGATGAGGCGCGGCGATCGTTTGCGGCCGCGCTCGAGATTATGCGCGGCGACGGACCGTCTTTAACGTTGCTCAAGCGCCTCGATGACTTGGCCGCGGCGCCTCCGGCCGATGACTGGGACGGTGCCTGGCGGCTTGAAAGCAAGTAACCGGCATGGACAACGCGCGGTCGCGCTACACATCGATGAAGTAGTGAAGGAGGGCGGGCAATGGCAACATCGACCGGCAAGACGGCGCTGATCACCGGCTCGACCGACGGCGTCGGCCGCACGGTGGCGGAGCGGCTCGGCGCCGACGGCTGGCGGGTGCTGGTGCACGGCCGCGAGCGGCAACGCGGCGAGGAGGTCGTTGCGGCGATCAAGAAAGCCGGCGGGGCTGCGGAATTTCTGCAGGCGGATTTGTCGTCGCTTGCCGCAGTGCGCCGGCTGGCCGACGCGGTGCGCAAGGCGACCGACCGGCTCGACCTTCTGATCAACAACGCGGGCATCGGCGGCGGCGGCCCGCAAGGAAAGCGGCAAACCAGCGCCGACGGCTACGAGCTGCGTTTCGCCGTCAATTATCTCTCCGGCGTGCTGCTCACCGATCTTCTGCTGCCGCTGTTGCGCCGCCGCGCGCCGTCGCGGATCGTCAACGTGTCCTCGCTCGGACAAGAGGCCATCGATTTTTCCGATGTCATGCTGGCCAAAGATTACAATGGACTGCGCGCCTATCGGCAAAGCAAACTCGCGCAGATCATGTTCACCATCGATCTGGCGCACGAGTTGGCTAGCGCCGGCGTCACCGTCAACGCGCTGCATCCGGCGACCTTCATGAACACGAAGATGGTGCGCGAATTCGGCACGCCGATGACCACGGTCGAGCAGGGCGCCGATGCGATCATCAAGCTCGCGGTTGGGCCCGAGCTTGAAGGCAAGAGCGGGCTTTATTTCAACGGCCAGCAGGAAGCGAACGCCATCGAGCAAGCCTACGACGCGCAGGCCCGCCACCTGTTGTGGGATTTGAGCCGCGAACTTGTTGGCTTGTCCACGGCCAAAGCCGCGACACGCCACTAGACACGATCCGATCAGGTTAATCGGATCGTGGTCCGGATTCTTCGCTGGCGCATGATCTTTTTCGGAAAACCGATATCCACTTTTCCGGAGCATGCGCTAGATTTTGACGCGCCGCCGACGTTGCGATACTGCATTTGCGCATGACCATCCGCCTGCATCGCGGCGATTTGCCGGACCTGTCGCGTTATAGCGGCGCAGTGGCGATCGATACCGAGACAATGGGGTTGTCGCTGTCGCGCGACCGGCTCTGTGTGGTGCAGCTTTCACCCGGCGACGGCTCCGCCGACGTCGTGCAAATTCCGCCACACGCCGCCGATGCGCCAAACCTCAAGCGACTGCTGGCCAATAAGGGCATTCTCAAGATCTTTCACTTCGCGCGGTTTGATCTCGGCATGCTGTATCATGGGCTGGGCGTCATGCCGGAGCCGGTTTATTGCACCAAGATCGCTTCGCGGTTGGCTCGCACCTACACCGACAAGCATGGCCTGAAAGATCTGGTGCGGGAGGTGCTCGGCCATGATCTCTCGAAGCAACAGCAATTGTCCGACTGGGGCGCGGCCGAATTGACGGACGCGCAAATCTCCTACGCCGGCGCCGACGTGCTCTATCTGCATGCGCTCAAGGACAAGCTCGACGCGATGCTCCAGCGTGAAGGACGCGCCGAACTTGCCGACGCCTGCTTTCGTTTCCTGCCCGAACGGGCGCGGCTCGATGTCGCCGGCTTCGCCGAAATGGACATTTTCGCCCATTCCTGAGCGCCGTACGGGCGTCCACGCCGTGCTTTTCTTGGGCAAAAACGCCCGGTCGCGGCCACATTCGCTAGCGACAATACCGCGGCGGAACCGTTAAAACGGTGCGCCGACCCGAATCGGGGCAGCGGTCTTTAGGGGATCAAATCTGGCCAGCGCCTATCCAGTCGACGACGCGCGGCGCGGGAAGTTTTCGGCGACGTCGCGAGACGATGCCGAAGAGGTTTATCGCGCCGCGTTGCGCCATAGCCGGCTGGTGCGCTGGCTGCGCATCGGCGTGCCGGCGACGCTGGCGGCCGCGCTCCTGGTGGTTTTCGCGGCCAATTACATGCCGACCGGCGCGACGCTGCGGTTGCCCGGCGAGCTTGGCAAGCTCGTCATCAAGGGAACCAAAGTGACCATGCGCCAGCCGCGGATGTCCGGATTTACCGCCGACTCGCGCCCCTATCAGTTCACCGCCGACTCGGCCGAGCAGGACATCACCCAGCCCGATGTAATGGCGCTGCATCAGATCCAAGCCAAGATCGAGATGGAAGACAAAAGCATCGTCAATGTTACGTCCAACGCCGGCACCTACGAGATGAAGAGCGAAATGCTCACGCTCAACGATAATGTGCATTTGGTCTCTACGACCGGCTATGAGGTGCGGTTGAGCGAAGCGACTGTCGACATACACAAAGGTGCGGTGCATTCCGACAAGCCGGTCTGGGTGAAGCTCACCAATGGCGTGATCAACGCCAAGCACATGGACGTAATCGACTCTGGCGAGATCATCCGTTTCGGCGGTGGCGTTACGATGACGATGACCCCCGCGCAGGAAACGCAGGCAAATAGTCAATGACCCGCGCGCTCTGGTTCTGCCTTCTGGTAGCGACACTGGCAGTGCCGGGAGCGGTGGCAGCGCAGGCGCCGCGCGCGACCACCACCGCGGCGCCGCCGGCTGCTCAGGGCCTTCTGCAAGATCAGAATCAGGATCAGCCGATCCAAATCGACGCCGCTACGCTCGAAGTGCACGACAAAGAGAAGATGGCGACTTTCGCCGGCGACGTGGTGGTGGTGCAAGGCGACACCACCATCAAATGCCAAACACTGGTCGTGTTCTATGGTGCACAGCACGGCCCCGGCGCGCAGACGACGGCCAGCGCGACGCCGCCGCCAGCGACCGCGTCGGCGGGTGGGCGTCAGCTGGCGCCGCAAGGCTCGCAGGACATCCGCAGGATCGAGGCGCGCGGAGGCGTCACCGTCATTTCCAAGGACCAGAACGCGACCGGCGACCTCGGCGTCTATGACTTGAAGAAAAAGAGCATTACGCTCACCGGAAACGTGGTCGTCAGCCAGGGCAAGAACGTTCTGCACGGCGACAAGGTCGTGGTCGACACCACCACCGGAAACGCTCATTTCGAGTCGGCGGGGACGGCCACCCAGAACCGGGTGCGCGCGCTTATTCTGCCGAGCAAAAATACCAACGGCGGCAATTCCAACATCATGTCGATCGGGCCGCCCAAAGCCAACTGAGCCCGGCGCAATATGCGAGGCGGAAGCGGGGCGCCGGATGAAGGCTGCGGGCAGTATCGCGGTGGAAAATCGGCTAAGGTCCTCCGCGAAGGCCAAAAACTTTCACCGATTCGATCGAGGCTTCCGAGGCCAACGGACTTTGAGCATCTTTTCTTACTTTCGCCGGCGCCCGCGAGCGGACGGGCGCCAGCCGGCCGCGGCGGCGGACGAAGCCATCGATCTCGCACGCATGGGCGGCGCGATCAGCAGCAGCTATGTCGATATCGCAAGCTTGCCGATGGGCGAGCAAAAACCGCGCGTGCGTCGTGCGCCGCGCGCCAAGGGGCGGGTGGCGCCGCAACGCCAGCGCCCGACGGAAAATCCGGCGCCGGCGGTCGTGCGCCGCCGCTCGGATGGAAACGGCGCGGTACCCCCTGACCGCAAGGGCGTGCTGTCGGTGCACGGCGTCGAGAAAAGTTTCGTCGGGCGCAAAGTGGTCAAGGGCGTAAGCCTTTATGTTCGCAAAGGCGAAGCGGTGGGTTTGCTCGGCCCGAACGGCGCCGGCAAGACCACGGTGTTCTACATGGTGACCGGCCTGATCAAGGCAGACAAAGGCCGCGTTGAACTTGACGGCCACAACGTCACCGCCTTGCCGATGTATCAGCGCGCGCGGCTGGGCATTGGTTACTTGCCGCAAGAAGCTTCCATTTTCCGCGGCCTCAGTGTCGAGGAAAATATCCGCTCGGTGCTGGAAGTGGTCGAGCCCGATCCCAAGCGCCGGGAGCGGGATCTCAACAGTCTTTTGGAGGAGTTCAACATTGCGCGGCTGCGCAAGACTCCATCGATCGCCTTGTCAGGCGGTGAGCGGCGGCGCTGCGAGATCGCTCGCGCGTTGGCGACGCGGCCGAACTACATGCTGCTCGACGAACCGTTTGCCGGCATCGACCCGATCGCCGTCGGCGATATTCAGGCGCTGGTGCGGCATCTCACCAACCGCGGCATCGGCGTGTTGATCACCGACCATAATGTCCGCGAAACGCTGGGACTGACCGATCGCGCCTATATCATCTATTCCGGCGAGGTGCTGATGGAGGGCCGCGCCGCCGACATCGTCAACAACCCCGAAGTGCGCCGGCTCTATCTAGGCGAGCAATTCCAGCTTTAAGGGTGTTCGAAATCGGTTGACGACAGGGTGTCTGAATTGCTGTAGAAGCACTACAAGCAAGAATTGGACCAGTCAACCCACCCTCCATGGCCCTTTCGCAAAGACTGCTGATCCGCCAGAGCCAGGCGCTGGTTATGACGCCGCAGCTCATGCAGGCGATCAAGCTGCTGCAGCTCTCCAATCTCGACCTAGTCGCCTATGTGGACGCGGAGCTTGAGCGCAATCCTTTGCTCGACCGTGGGGCCGAGGAGGAGCGGGGGCCGCAGGAGGCTAACGGCGCGCAACCGCCGGGCGAAGCTCCGGCCGACGGCGAAGCCTGGAACGCGGCGGAGCCGGCGCCTGCCGTTAACCGCATCGAGGATTCGCTCGACACCCCGACCGAGGATGTTTTTCCCGACCACGCCGAGGCGAGCCCGCCGCGCACCGCCGCCGCCGACGGCCCGGCTGGCTATTCGGAATGGGCCGGCGTCGGTTCCGGCGGCCGCGACGAAGGCGAATATAATCTCGAGGCGTTCGTGCCGGCGGAGACCACGCTCGCCGACTGGCTGCGCGAGCAATTGACGCTCGCCGTTACCAATCCGGCCCGGCGCATGATCGGCCAGTACCTCATCGACCTCGTCGACGAGGCTGGATATTTGAGCGGCGATCTCGCCGGCGTCGCCGAGAAGCTCGGCACCGACGTAAAGGAAATCGAGGCCGTGCTGTCGATTTTGCAGGACTTCGATCCGCCGGGAATTTGCGCGCGCGATCTAGCCGAGTGCCTGACGCTGCAGCTCAAGGAGCGCGACCGTTTCGATCCGGCGATGCAGGCGCTGGTCTCGCGGCTCGATCTGATTGCCAAACGCGACTTCGCCGCGCTGAAGAAAATCTGCGGGATCGGCGACGAAGATCTCGTCGACATGATTGCCGAAATCCGCAACCTCAATCCCAAGCCGGGGTTGGCTTTCGGTTCGGCGCTGGTGCAGTCGATCGTGCCCGACGTATTCGTGCGCTCCGGCCCGGACGGCGGCTGGATCGTGGAACTGAATTCCGACACGCTGCCGAAGGTGCTGGTCAATCAAAGCTATTACGCGGAGGTTTCCGCTACCGCCAAACGCGATGCCGACAAGACATACCTCGCCGAATGCCTGCAAAGCGCCACCTGGCTCGTGCGTGCGCTCGACCAGCGGGCACGCACCATCCTCAAAGTCGCCAACGAGATCGTACGCCAGCAGGACGGCTTCTTCGCGCACGGCGTCGAGCATTTGCGGCCGCTGAACCTCAAGACCGTCGCCGAAGCCATCAGCATGCACGAATCGACGGTGTCGCGCGTCACCGCCAACAAATACATGGCGACCAGCCGCGGCATATTCGAGCTCAAGTATTTCTTCACCTCGGCGATCGCGGCGTCGCACGGCGGCGAAGCCCATTCGGCGGAAGCCGTGCGCCACCGCATGAAGCAATTGATCGATGCCGAGACCGCGGCCGACGTCTTGTCCGACGATACCATTGTTGAAAAGTTGCGCGAGGCCGGCATCGACATCGCGCGGCGCACGGTTGCCAAATACCGGGAGGCCATGCGCATTCCCTCGTCGGTGCAACGGCGGCGTGAAAAGCAGGCGGCGACGACCTGATTGCCGCATTGACTCCGACGCGGCCCGGCATTTAGCTCGACATCAGCGGCTGATGATCAGGTAGCGAGGCTGCCATGTCATTTCGCGTCTCAGGCAAAAATCTCGACGTCGGCGAAGCGCGCATCGGCGAAGCATTGAGCAAATATTTCGACGGCGGCTAATCCGGCCACGTGACGGTCGAGCGCGAAGGTTCCAGGTTCCGCACCGAATGCGCGGTCCATCTCGATTCGAAAGTCACCTTGCAGGCGCAGGCAAGCGCGCCGGATGCCTATGACAGCGCCGACCGGGCGGCGCTGCGCGTGGAAAAGCGCCTGCGGTGCTATCATCGGCGCTTGAAGGATCATCGGACGTAGCTATCTAGGCGGCAGCGCATGCAATTCACCGCCGGCACGATGCCCATTGACGGGGGTAACGGCGCTTCTTATGGTCCGCCGCCTTTGAGCCTGGGCCCGGATGGGCAACGGCTTTTCGGCCAAGACCGTCATAAAAGCTCCGTTAGGATTTAGGCCCTGCTCGCCAGGTCATCACACATGCCGCTTACCGATCTCGTCGCTCCGAACGCGATCATTCCGGCGCTCAAGGTCAACAATAAGAAGCAGGCGTTGCAAGAGCTTTCAGCACGCGCGGCTGCTTTGACCGGCCAGAACGAGAAGGCGATTTTTGAGATCCTGATGCAGCGCGAGAAGCTCGGCTCGACTGCGGTCGGCAACGGCATCGCCATTCCGCACGGCAAGATGCCGAGTCTGACCCGGTTGTTCGGGCTGTTCGCGCGGCTCGATCGGCCGATTGATTTCGAGGCGCTCGACGGCCAGCCGGTCGATCTTATTTTTTTGCTACTGGCGCCGGAAGGCGCCGGCGCTGATCATCTGAAAGCGCTGGCGCGCGTGGCACGGCTGCTTCGCGATGCATCCATCGCGCACAAGCTGCGCGCTTCGCAAGACGCCGAAGCGTTGTACGCGGTGCTGGCGATGCCTTCAGCATCCGCCGCTTAATTGGCCAACAAAAAACAAACGACGAAAGGCGGATAGTTCATCCGTCCTCCGTCGTCCGGCATCCACCCTCAGGTCAGTGCACGCTCACCATCTCGAGCTCTTGGCTCTCGGCATTGGCCAGCGCCGCTTCGCGGCTGTCAGTGAGCATGATCGGTGTGCCGTCGGCGGCATGCAGCGCGAATAGTTGCAGGCCCGGTTCGATATCCGGAACCTGCGGGAACAGCGCGCGCACATCCTCGGAGCGCATGGGTTTGAGATAGGCAATCTCGCCATCGCCGAGCTGCGCCAGCGCTTCCGGAGAAATATCGGTTTGCTTCATTTCGGTACGGCTCACATCCGAGGTCATGGCCGATCACTCCTTACCGGCAACATAGTACGCCTTTTTCATTCCGATTCCTTGATCGAGATCGACTTGACAACGCGCTCCGGCTGCGGCCGGACCAGATCGACCGAGAGCAGGCCGTTCTTGAGGTCCGCGCCGGCGACCTGCATTCCTTCCGCCAGCACGAAACTGCGCTGGAACTGCCGCGCGGCAATGCCGCGATGCAGGTATTGCCGGCTCTTGTCGTCCAGCTGCCGGCCGCGAATGACCAGCTGGTTTTCTTCCAGCGTCACGTCCAATTGATCGCGGGTGAAACCCGCCACCGCCAGCGTGATGCGCAGCCGTTCCGGGCCGATTGAGTCGCGCGCGACGCGCTCGATGTTGTAGGGCGGATAACCGTCGGCGGCCTTGGTCACCCGATCGAGCACGCGCTCAATCTCGTCGAAACCAAGCAGAAACGGACTCGAAAGCGACGTCACCCTGGTCATGTTCGCAAAGCCCTTTGATCAAGCGACTTTGTGAGGCCCTTGCGGCGCCTCCTTGATTCTCAAGAGGATATGGCGTTCGCGGCCGACTGCCGCAAGGCGGGGCCGCAGCGCCGGCTATTCCAGGGGGCCGGGGAGCGCACGTTCGGCTTCCGCGGTGAGTTGCGCCTCGTGGCGGCTGATGAAGACGATGGCCACGGCGAGCACGATGACGGCGCCGACTCCAAAGGCGATGACCAGCGGCCGCGCCACGTGCTCGACTTGGCGTCCGAGCATGAAGGCCGCGAAACCGAAGGTCCCCGCCCAAGCAAAGGCGCCGACGATATTGGCGAGTATGAACTGTGGCCACGGCATGCGGTTCGAGCCGGCAAGGATACCCGCCAGGCTGCGCAGCACCGGCACGAAGCGCGAGATGAATATGATCTTGGAGCCGTAGCGCAGAAACAAATACTCGCCGAGCTTGATCCGGCCGGTGGTGATCCGCACGTAAGCGCCGTAACGCAGCAGTAGCCGATAACCGTATTCACGACCGATGACGTAGCCGATGGTCTGACCGACGAATGCCGCCATGCCGGCGGTCAGGATCACCAAACCGATGTCGGGTTCCTGACTGGTGCCGGCAAGAATTCCGGCCACGATCAGCACCGTCTCGCCGGGAAAGGGCAGCCCGATGCTCTCGACCGCGATAACGATCGCCACGACCAAAAGGCCGTATTCGTGAACAAGATGGTGGATGAAGGGCATTCAGGCGGCTGAAGGACCGGAAAGTCTCGATTGGCAAAGTTTCAACTGGCGAAGTTTCGATTGGCACCGCAAGAGTTGGTCGACCCTTACAGGGGTTTTCCGCATATGGCTACGCCCGGCGGCCGCGCAACGGCGCCTGCGGCTATTTGCGAATGGCAGCCGATGCGGACTAAAAAGCGGCGCGAAGCGAGGCGGTGCGGATTCGAGGCGGCGGCGATGCGGCGTTTTGGTGGCGGGCGGCCCGGCTGGTTTCTCGGCGTCGCGCTCCTGCTCGGCGGCTGCGCGCACGGCATGCATTCAGATGCAAATTCAAGCGCACCGCCGCCGCCGACGCCGCAAGACGCGGAGATCAACGTGCCGCCGGCGAATTACAAAGCCGACATCCTCGGCGCCATGCATGCTTATTTGAACGACCCGACCGGCATTCGCGACGCCGGTATTTCCGAGCCTGCGCTCAAGGGCGTGTCCGGCCATCCGCGCTATGTGGTGTGCGTGCGCTACAACGCCAAAAAGCGCGGCGGCCAAGGCAATCAACAAGGCAATCAATATGCCGGCGTCAAGGAACTCGCCGCCGTCTTCATGGTCGGCAAGTTCGACCGGTTCGTGGAAACCCGGGAACGGCCGCAGGAGCAATCGCAGGCCGAGCAAAGCGCCGCGGAGCAAAACCCGCGGGAGCAAAAAGCGCCGGGCATATGCGCGGACGTGGCTTTTGCGCCATTCCCCGAGCTGCAGAAGCTGAGCCGATAGCTCGATGCGGCGCCCGGCCTCGAAACTTTGCGCGAATTAAGTTGAAATTCGCGCGGCTCCCCTTAAACCAAGGCGCCGCGCCTGCCGCCACCGCAACCCGGAGGGCACCGATGTCTGCGCCTAATATGCCGAAAATGTACGTTCTGAAAAATTTTGCACTGACATCATTGACGCCGGTTGCGGCCGCGGCGCTGCTCGCGCTGTGGGCCGGCGCGGCCGCGGCCGATCCCGGGGTCGCCGGCAAGACCGTGAACCTGCGGCAGGGACCGGGAACCAATTACCCGGTCATCGGCAAAATTCAGGCAGGCAGCGCCGTCGACATTTCCGGCTGCCAGGGCCAATGGTGCGTGATCGCCTTTCAGGGTCAGACCGGCTACGCGATCGCTTCGAGCTTCTATCAGAGCGACAATGGTCCAGGGGCGGGCGGTCCGCCCGGTCAAGAGGGACAGCCGCCTCCCGGAGGCCCACCGCCGGGCGCTGGAGGCCCGCCGCCCGGTCAAGGAGGTCCCCCGCCCGGTCAGGGAGCGCCGCCGCCCCCCGGCGCCACCGCCCAAGGGCCGATCCCGGCTTCGCCGCCCGGCGCACCGCCGCCCGGCTATCCGCCACCGCCGCCGGGCTATTATGCGCCGGGCTATTACCCGCCGCCGCCGGGCTATTACGACCCGTATTACCCCAACGGTTATTACGGCTACCGCCGCCGGTATTGGTGAGGTTCACGGCCGGACGTCGCGGCGCTGCGCGTCGTTGTGTTGCCAACAAAAGGCAGCAGCACAACCAAGAAGCCCAGCGCCCCGAGCGCGAGCAGAATGACGGCGCGCTGCGGCCACGGGCCGAGCGTCAGCACGAAGGGCGGCACGGCAATGTCAGGCGCGGGATTGCCGATAAAACCATAATCGCCGCCGGTCAGGGCGTTGACCGGCACGACCACCGCCACATAAGCGGCGCTCACGGCGAGCGCGCTGCGAAGATCGCTCCAGTTTGGGCGAAAGCCGAGCACGGCGATGTCGTAAACGGCGCAGGCGGCAATGAGAGTATGCGCGGTCCAGAACGCCCAGAACACCAGCGACGCCGGGCCGAGGGCTAGCGCCGGCTGGATGAAGGCCTGCAACGTCAACGCCGCGGTCCAGAAATACAGCGTCGCGCGCGCCCATCGCCATTGGGTGAGCAAAACCAGCGGCGCGATGAGGCCGTTGACGTCGCAGATTTGTAGCGGCAGCCCGGTGCGCAGATCGAGCCCGTTCCAGTTCCACCAGATGTTGTACGCGAGCCAATAGGCGACGGCGAGCGCAGCGAGCGCGCGGCGCAGGCTGAGTTCGGTGTCACGCTTAAGTCTGCGACCAAGCAAGGTCGGCGTGGCGATCGCCAACGCACAGATCGCGACGGCGAGCGAATGCAGCCCGCAATAAGGAACGAAGGTGTCCATGCCGGCAACCGCCCCCAACTCTATCTCAACCCTTGCAGGGGGAGAGAATCGCTAGGCCATAGTCGCGGGTCTTCATGAAACTACGAGGAAGCCTTCCTCTCCCCTGAAAGGGGGAGGATCTAGCTCGGGGTCGCCTGCCGTGCGTTCGTTGCTTCCAGCCGCGTATGCCGGGCGTGCTCTAAGACTTCTTGCCGTAGGGGTAGGTGCCGGGTTTGGCTTGGCTGTGCATGCCGGCGAAGGGCGACGGGGCTTCAGGCCCTTTCTTCTTGTTCTTGTCCTGCTTCGGTTTCTTCTTTTCCCTGTTGCTGCGCTGCTGACCCTTCGCCATGGCGGCCTCCGAAATTTTCCGGGGTGATTCGTCTGCTGAACGCCGCAGCTTAACCCATCCGCGCGACGCCGTCGGTAACAACCCAAACCGCCGCGGCGATTATCGCCCGCGCGGCTTCCAGCCGCCGCGCATGCCGGGGCGGCCGAGTGTCGATCTTGGTCCGTATTTTTGCGTCCCTGTCGCGCCTCCGGCGCTCCCCGCCTGTTGACGATCGCGCTTGCCTGGAACGGCTTCGACGCCGGGTCCCATTTCGTCGAGCGTCGGTTTGCGCGGCGTTTTGTTACCCGGACGCGCCGGCTTGATCTCGTGATAGAGCGCGATGCCCATCTCATCGAGCGCGGGCTTGTGGACTTTGCTCGAGCCTTGACCCCTGACCGCACCGCGCTGCGCGCGGCGACCCTCTCCCGCGGGGGGAGAGAGTAATACCGGATGTTTCGCGGTCGGGTCGTCGACGACCGCGAGCTCGGTTGCGCGCAGCCGCTTGATCTCGTCGCGCAGCCGCGCCGCCTCTTCGAAATCGAGATCGGCGGCGGCGGCGCGCATGCGCGCTTCCAGGTCCGCGATCACCGCTTCGAAATTGTGGCCGATGGTGGCGGTGTCCGCGAATTCGCCGGCGGCGCCGGTGCCGGCCGCGATCAGCACATGGTCGCGCTCGTAGACGCTGTCGAGAATGTCGGCGATGCCCTTGCGCACGCTTTCCGGCGTGATGCCGTTTTCGGCGTTATAGGCCTGCTGCTTCTCGCGGCGGCGATTGGTCTCGGCGATGGCCCGTTCCATCGAGCCGGTCACGGCGTCGGCGTAGAGAATGACGCGGCCGTCGATGTTGCGCGCGGCGCGGCCGATGGTTTGCACCAGACTGGTTTCGCTACGCAGAAAGCCTTCCTTGTCGGCGTCGAGAATGGCGACCAGTGCGCATTCGGGGATGTCGAGGCCCTCGCGCAACAGATTGATGCCGACCAAGGCGTCGAAGGCGCCGAGTCTTAAATCGCGAATGATTTCGATGCGCTCGATGGTGTCGATGTCGGAATGCATGTAGCGCACCCGGATACCCTGTTCGTGCAGGTATTCGGTCAGGTCTTCGGCCATGCGCTTGGTGAGCACGGTGATCAAGCTGCGATAGCCCCTCTGCGCCACCTGCCGCACCTCGCCGACCAGGTCGTCGACCTGGGTGCGCGCCGGGCGGATATCGACCGGCGGATCGATCAGGCCGGTGGGCCGGATCACCTGCTCGACGAACACGCCACCGGCTTCGTTGAGCTCCCACGGCCCCGGTGTCGCCGAAACGCCGGTGGTCTGCGGCCGCATGGCGTCCCATTCCTCAAAGCGCAGCGGCCGGTTGTCCATGCAGGATGGCAGGCGGAAACCGTATTCGGCGAGCGTCGCCTTGCGGCGGAAGTCGCCGCGATACATGCCGCCGAGCTGCGGGATCGTGACATGGCTCTCGTCGACGAACACCAGCGCGTTGTCGGGCACGTACTCGAACAAGGTCGGCGGCGGTTCGCCGGGTTTGCGCCCGGTAAGGTAGCGCGAATAATTCTCGATGCCGGCGCACACCCCTGTCGCCTCCATCATTTCCAGATCATAGAGTGTGCGCTGCTCGAGCCGCTGCGCTTCGAGAAGCCGCCCCGCGGCGTTGAGCTGATCGAGGCGCTGCTTGAGCTCGGCTTTGATGCCGTCGATCGCCTGCAGCAACGTCGGCCGCGGCGTCACGTAGTGCGAATTGGCGTAGACTTTGACGAATTCCAGCTCATCGGTCTTCTGGCCGGTGAGCGGATCGAATTCGTGGATCGATTCGACTTCGTCGCCGAACAGCGACACGCGCCAGGCGCGGTCCTCGTAATGGGCGGGGAAAATTTCCACCGCATCGCCGCGTACGCGGAACGCGCCGCGATAAAAATCGCCAGACGTGCGCTTGTATTGCAGCGCCACCAGGTCGGCGAGCAATTGCCGCTGATTGAGCCGCTCGCCCTGCTTGAGCGAAAAGGTCATCGCCGAATAGGTCTCGACCGAGCCGATACCGTAAATGCAGGACACCGAGGCGACGATGATGACGTCGTCGCGTTCGAGCAGCGCGCGCGTCGCCGCGTGCCGCATGCGGTCAATCTGCTCGTTGATCGAGGAGTCCTTCTCGATATAGGTGTCGGTGCGCGGGATGTAGGCTTCCGGCTGGTAGTAATCGTAGTAGCTGACGAAATACTCGACCGCGTTGTCGGGAAAGAAGCTCCTGAACTCGCCGTAGAGCTGCGCCGCCAGCGTCTTGTTGGGCGCGAGGATCAGCGCCGGGCGCTGGGTCTCCTCGATCACCTTGGCCATGGTGAAGGTCTTGCCAGACCCGGTGACGCCGAGCAGCACCTGGGTGCGGTCGTGACGCTTGACGCCTTCCACGAGTTCCTTGATGGCGAGCGGCTGATCGCCCTTCGGATCGAAATCGGATTTGATGACGAGAGGCCGGCCGCCTTCGCTCTTTTCCGGCCGCTCCGGCCGATGCGGCACCCAGATTTTAGTGCCGCCGTCGCCCTCGCGAAATTCCGGTCGGCCTTCGCGCAGCAATTGGTCGAGCGATTGCTGGCTGGCGAGGCCGGCGATGGAGCCGACTTCACCACGGCCTTGCCGTCTCAGCCGCAAATGCGCCGGGCCCATATCCGGCGTGATCACGTTGCGGGCGTCGACTTCGGCGTCGCCCTCTCGCTCGTCGATGCCGAGCGCGCGGGCGAGGTCGGGATCGAGCTCGCCGGGTGGAACCGGCGTCTTGGCCAAGCCTGTGCCGACGTAGCCCTGCTGCGGCGCCTCGCCAAAGCCGCGCGTCACCGAGGCGCGGGCGCGGTGCGCATTGGCAAAGTCGGCGCGCCGCTCGTAGGAATTATCCGGCGCCGGCGTGATCCTGCTGCCGTCCTTTTGGGACTCGCTTCGCCTCTTCGCGATCTTTTGTTGTTCCCCTCCCCCTTGCGGGGCGGGGGTAGAGGTGGGGGTTGCGTGGAATTGCGTCGAGGAAGGTTGCTCGGCGTGTTTACCCCCCTCCCTACCCTCCCCCGCAGGGGGGGTGGGAGCGGTACGTGGCTCGACTTCTATTCCAGTCTGGGAGCCGACGCCGGCGCGGCCCTGGCCGATGGCGGGGTTGAGCAAATCGGCGAGCGCGGGGTCGAGCAGAGGCGTCTCCGGCCGCGCCGCTTTGGCGCGGGTCGGTTTCGCCGGGTCCTTTTTCGAATGCTTGGCCGGATCGCGTCCTTTCGCCATGCATCCAATATGGGCTGAGTCACGCGCGGGGAAAAGTGCCGCCCTCCCGTCATTGCGAGGAGCCAACGGGTCCGGCCCGAAGTGACCGGCCCGATGACAAGCTTCGCTATCGCTCGCAATGACGATACCTCAAAATCCCTTCACCACCTGTGCCACATGTTCGACGTCGGGCGGCGCGGCGAAACAATGCCCGACCAGCTTGCGCCATTCCTGAAAGTCCGGCGAACCGCGAAAGTCGACATTGTGATTGTCGACAGTGTCCCAATCGACGAACAGCCGGTAGCGGCTCGGCTTCTCGATCGAGCGGCGCAATTCGAAATGACGGCAGCCTTTGGCGCGGTGAAATATCGGCGCCGCTTGTTTCACGCCGGCTTCGAATTCCGCTTCCATGCCGGGCTTGACGTCGATCTGCGCAATTTCTGTGATCACACGATGCTCCTTTGTGACGGTGGAAACGCCAAATGGATCAAGTAGGGTAACGAAAACATGACTGACATGCGCGGTTAAGGGCTTAAATCTCAGCGACGTCTTGCGCTAGAATAACAGCATTCATCCCCGCACAAATAGGCTTGCCATGATCGATCTGTATTACTGGACGACGCCGAACGGCCACAAGATTACGATCTTTCTCGAAGAGACCGGACTGCCGTACAAAATATTTCCGATCAACATCGGCAAGGGCGAGCAGTTCAAGGCGGATTTTCTTGCGGTTGCGCCCAATAACCGCATCCCCGCGATTGTCGATCACGCACCGGTCGACGGCGGCAAACCGATCCCGGTGTTCGAATCCGGCGCCATTCTGCTCTATCTCGCCGACAAGACCGGCAAATTCATCGGCAAGGATTTGCGAGCGCGCGTGCAGACGCTGGAATGGCTGTTCTGGCAAATGGGCGGATTGGGGCCGATGGCCGGCCAGAACAATCATTTCGCGCATTACGCGCAAGAAAAACTGCCTTATGCCATCGACCGCTACAACAAAGAGGTCAACCGGCTGTTCGGCGTCATGAACAAGCGGCTCGCTGATCGCGGTTATCTCGCCGGCGATTATTCGATCGCCGATATGGCCTGCTATCCGTGGGTGGTGCCATGGGAGCGCCAAGGGCAGAACATCGCCGACTTCCCGCATCTCAAGCGCTGGCTCGAGGCTATTGCCGAGCGCGACGCGGTCAAGCGCGCGTATGCCAAGGCGAAAGAAATCAATCCGAATCCGGGCGGCATTCGCACCGCCGAGGAACGCGCGATCCTGTTCGGCCAGACCGCGCAGTCCATCGCCGCCGAAGCGGCCAAGAATTAGCAGCTGTGAAAAAACAAACCGGCGCCTATTGCGCGGCGCCACCGTAATAGCCGGTGATCTTCCAGCCGCTCGTTTCCTTGGTGTAGCACATCTGATCGCCACCAAGGCTCGACAGCGCGTCAACCGATACAAAGCCGGTTTTGCCCGACGGCAACGCGACGTGCAGGAACGGCGGCTGATCGGGATTGTCGGGCGGCGGACCGTCGGGCAGCACGTGCACCAGGATCAGGCCGATCTTTTCCACGACCGGTGCGTCCGGCTTGGCTGCGGCGCGCACTTCGAGGCCGTCTTTGGTCGCGTAGCCCCAGTCCGGCGGTTCGGTCTGGGTCGATTTGATCAGCGCCTCGAACGCCTTCAGGTCGAAGCGCGGCACCGCCGGGGCGCAAATCACGGTTTGCCGATCCGGCAGCGGTTCGCCGGTCGGTTCGTGTGCGAAGCCGTCGAGCATATCCCAGCTGGAGCCGTCCTTGGCGTCGAGATCGATCGCCGCCGCCAGATTGGCCATGCCGGGCTTGCGCTTGTCGGCAAGATCCTTGTCCTGCATCCAGAAGAAGCCTTGCGCGACGATGAGCTTGCCCAGCACGGCGCGGTCCTTGTGCGCCACGGCGTCGGCAAACTGCGCCCGGAACGCCGTAAAGCTCGGGTCGGTGACGACCGGCGGCGGCGTCACCGCGACTGCCTGATAAGGCTTCACCGGCGGGGGCGGTGGCGGTTTGAGCTGCGGCAGCTGCGGTTGCTGGGCGCGGCCCGGCGCGGCAGCGAGCAGACAACCGGCAAGGATGAGGCTGGTGGCGATGAGATAATGGCGCATCACGGGTCTCCGGCTTCGGTCGGCGGGCAAAACAGATGAGGCAATGGCGCAATCGATAGGCACGAATTGCGACCGGCATGCGGCGTCGCGCCGCGAGATTGCCGATTTTGCAATGCGGCCGCGGTGACGGTTCCGGCCCGGGCGCGTTATTGAGCAGTGGTTCATTAAAACGGATTTCCCGATGCCGCCCTTCCTCGCTTCTCCTTACCTCCTCACCATCCTGCTGCTGATCGGTTCCAACGCCTTCATGACCACGGCCTGGTATTGGCATTTGCGGTTTCGCGAAGTGCCGCTATGGCAGGTCATCCTGATCAGCTGGGGTCTGGCGCTGATCGAATATTGCCTGGCCGTTCCGGCGAACCGCTACGGCAGCTACGTCTATAGCGCGGCGCAACTGAAAACGATCCAGGAAGGATTACGCTCTCGGTATTCTGCGTCTTCTCGCTGGTTTATCTGCACCAGGGCGTGACCTGGAACCATTTGATCGGCTTCGCGCTGATTGCCGGAGGCGCGTTCTTTATTTTTCGCGCGCCGATCTAGCGTGGTACGCCGATCATCCCTTCAAACCGAAATAGGCACGGCGCAGCGCGTCATTCTCGTGCATGGCGCCGACGGTGCCGGAAAAACCGATGCGGCCGTTGTCGAGCGTGTAGACCCGATCTGCAAGTGTTAGGAATTTGACGTTCTGTTCGGCGATCAGCAGCGCCAGATTCTGAGCACGGAACTGCGCCAAGTGCGCGATCACCTCCTTGACGAAGCGCAGCGACAAACCGGCCGACGGCTCGTCCATGACCAGCAAACGCGGCTCGCCGACCAGCGCCTTGGCGATGCCGAGCATTTTGCGCTGGCCGCCGGAAAGGCTGCCGGCGGCAGCGCGGCGGCGCTCGGCAAGAGCGGGGAACATGGCGTAAAGCTCGTCCATGCGTGCTCGCGCGCGGCTTCGCGGCAGGAACTGGGCGCCGATCAGCACATTCTCTTCGATGGTGAGGCCGGGGAAGCCCGATGTTTCCGACATGAAAACCATGCCGCGGCGCACCCGCTGATCGGTGCGCAGCGCGGTGATGTCTTCACCGGCGAAATCGATCCGGCCGGTCCAGCTCTCGATAAGCCGCATGATGGTTTTCAACAACGTCGTCTTGCCGGCGCCGTTGGCGCCAAGCAGCACGACGGATTCGTGCTCGCGGACGGCAAGATCGACGCCCCAGAGCACCTGCAGGCGCCGATAGCCGGACGTGACGCCGGCGACGTTGAGCAAGGGTGCGGCTTCAGGCGGCATGCTCGTCCCCGAGGAATACCTCGACCACCTGCGCGTTCCTCGCCGCGTCCGCCAATTTGCCTTCGAAGATTTCCTTGCCGGCGTTCATGACGATGATGCGATCGGTGATCTGATCGATGAAACCCATCAGATGCTCGACCACGAGCAGAGTAATTCCCGAGCGCGCGAGCGCTTTGAGTCTCTCGGCGATGCGTTCGAACTCCGCCGGGTTCAGTCCAGCGGCGAGCTCGTCGATGAGCAAAAGCCGTGGACCGGTCGCCAAGGCGCGGGCGAGGTCGAGCATTTTTTGTTGTGCGCTGTTGAGCGCGCCGGCCGGGTCATCGGCGTAGGGCGCGAGATCGAGCGAGGCGAGGAGCGCTTCGGCGTCGGCCCCGCCGTTGCCGCTGCGGCCATAAGCTACGGCGATTCCGATATTCTCCCGCACGGTCAACGCCAAAAACGGCCGCGGCACCTGGAAGGTGCGGTTGATGCCGGCATGCACCAGCTGATGCGACGGCAAGCCGCCGATGGAGCGGCCGGCGAAGCGGATGCCGCCGCCGTCCGGCCGATAGAGGCCGGAGATCACGTTGATACAGGTCGTTTTGCCGGAACCGTTCGGCCCCACCAGCCCGAGAATCTCGCCCTCGCTGACGCTGAAACTGAGCATGTCCAGCGCGCGAAAGCCGCCGAAGCGCTTGACTAGGCCGTCGACAACGAGCAGCGGCGAAACGTCAGGGGACATAAATGCCCCGCCGCTGCAGCAACGACACCACGCCGTTCGGCAGGAACAGCACCAAGCCCACGATCAGCGCACCGTAGATGAGCTGAAAGTATTGCGGTGTCGAAATGCCGACGGCGTTGTAGATGCCGTAGAGAATGACGACGCCGAGGATCGGCCCGATCACTGTGGCGGTGCCGCCGAACAACGTGAACACGGTGGCGAAGATCGTGAATTCGACGCTGAAAACGGTCTCCGGATAAAACACCGACACGTACCAGGCGAAAACGCCGCCGGCGAGCCCGGCAATACCCGCGCTGATGAGCCAGGCGATGATGCGCTCGCGCACCACGTTGATGCCGGCCATGCTGGCGCTGATCGGGTCCTCACGAATAGCTTGCAATGCCATGCCTAAATGCGAATGGCGCAGATAGATGACGAGCGCGAGCGTCGCGGCGAGTACGGCCAAGGCCGCGGCATAAGCCAGCGTCGGGTTGAACACGCCGCTCAGGCTGATGCCGTAGGGGCCTTTGGTGATGCTTTCCAGATCGGGGTTGGACACGACCTGCAGGAGCGCCAACGCCGCGGCAAGATTGGCGATGGAGAAATAGGCGCCCGACAGCCGAAACAGCGGGGTGAGGATCAATCCCAGCGCCAGTGCCGCGGCGGCGGCGACCGCAAGCGCGACGAGCGGCGGCGCCTGCAGATGCATTACCGTCAGGGAGAAGCCGTAAGCGCCGGCGCCGAAAAAGCCGACATAACCGAACGGCAGATAGCCGGTGAAGCCGTAGATGACGTTGATGCCCTGCGCCAACGTCATGAAGATGATGAAATTGAACAGCAGCAGATGATTGCTGTAGAGCGCTGGCGCAATCGCGAAGGCGCCGACAACCGGCAGCAGGATCAACAAAATGTCGCGCGTGATCCTAGGCACGGCGCACCTGCCGGCCCAAGAGGCCGCTCGGCCGCACCAAAAGAATGGCGATGAGCAGGACATAGGGCAACAGATTGGCCCAGGTGCTGAAGTAGCTTTGCATCAGCATGTAGGAGATGCCGTAGACGATGCCGCCCAAAACGGTGCCGAG